>Ga0154383_146_pt1 | contig 139251 bp, 112 predicted proteins | sample RifGroB1_FD_105627 | JGI IMG/M metagenome (GOLD analysis project Ga0154383, IMG submission 105627) | Spirochaetes bacterium GWB1_60_80
CAGGAAACTCTAGTCCAAGCTTATCCTTGGACTAGAATTTGACTTATGAGGCAACCACCTCGTAGGACTAGATTTTATTATGAGGCAACACGGATGCGCGCGATCCGGCAAACCGAGACAATGATCTGACCGGACGGCGTGAGCTTGCTAGCCGCCCGCGACATAACTGTCGGTGAATGTTATAATCGCCACATGTTCAAAGATAAAATCGTTGCCGCAGTGCGTCTGCTGGCGCTGGCCGGCCTTTGTTCTGGCCTGGCTTCCTGCTGGTATGTCACCCAGGCCGCCTCTTTTCTCGGCGAGCGGCTATCCGCCCGGGAGCTGTCGGTCGTAGCCGCGGCTGATGACGCGGACGAGCGCTTGCAAACCTTTGTTGAACAGGTCAGCGCTATTCGGGACTACGCCAGCTCGGCGGTCGGGCTGGAACCGACCCGGAATTATACCCGGTATGTGGTGTTGGACCGGAACTATGTAGCCCTGGTGGTATCAGCTTGCGCGCCAGATTCCTTCGAGCGCCACTATTGGCAGTATCCATTCCTTGGCGCTCTGCCCTACAAAGGCTTCTACAAGGCCGCGGACGCCCAGGCCGAGGCCGCCCGCCTGCGCGAACATGGCCTCGACGTCATTGTTCGGCCGGTAGATGCTTTTAGCAGTCTCGGCTGGTTCCGTGATCCTCTCTATTCCTTCATGCTTGATTACGACGAGGACATGTTGGCCGAACTGATTTTTCATGAATCGGCCCACGCTACCTTGTTCATTAAAGGGGCGGACCAGTTCAACGAGGAATTTGCCACCTACGTCGGCCGGATGGCTACCCTCGCCTTCCTGACGGAGCGCTATGGTCCCGGTAACCCTATTTTGCAAGTCCGCGACGAGCGAGCCCGCAATCGACAGCTCTTTACGGATTGGCTGGGCGAGACGGCTCGTCAGCTGGAGCTGGTCTATCAGGATCCTGGTTTGACAAGCCAGGCGGTCCAGGCCGCCAAGCAGCGGATCCTCAGCGAACGGGCTCAGGCCTACCGGGAAAACGCCGCCACACTTTTCAGCCTGCCCCACTACCTGGATTTTGACATGGATCAGATAAATAATGCCTTTCTGGACTTGTATCGCCTTTACGAGGATGATTTAAGCCTCTATGAAGCCTGGTTTGAACGGAAGGCCGACCGTTCTCTACCACTATTTGTGTCTAGCCTGGCCGAATTGGCAGCCGAGCATGGAGGCGCTATCAAGCAGCTGATGGCTGAGTTTCTGGCTGGTGACTGACGATTATTAGCTGGCTTCAGGCCGTGGCTGCGGGCTGCGGGCATTCCGGGCGGCAGTCGCCCGCCCTAGGAAACCGGGTTTGAATACTTCCGTGCGGTTGCGGCCATTGTTCTTGGCCCGGTAAAGCGCCTTGTCGGCATCGTCCAGCACCAGATTGGCGCTGAGTCCGTGATAGCCGTCAATCATGCGACCACCCAGACTGATTGTAAAGCCGATCAGTTTGCCTTCATGGGCTATCTGGATGGCTTGGACCGCCAGTCGCACCCGTTCAGCCACTTCATAGAGCCGTTCAAGCGAACTATTGGAAACCAGTACGCAAAATTCCTCGCCGCCAAAACGGGCGACGCAGTCTTCATCGCGCGTGATGCTTTTGAGTACCTGCGCCAGGGCGAACAAGGCTTCATCACCAGTGACATGGCCGAACGAGTCGTTGAAATTTTTGAAGTGGTCGACATCGATGATCAACATTCCGGATTGGGTGCCACGACGGCGGGCATGGGCGATTTCCTCGTCCAGGCGCTTGATGAAGTAATCATGGGTGAAGAGACCGGTTTTAGGATCGGTGATCGATGATTCGTGGTGCAGCCAGTTCTGGATGCCCACCGATAGGAAACGGATCATTCGTTCCATGTACAGCTTCTCCAACTCGGAGAAGGAATCACCCATGAATTTTCGCCCCAGAATGACTATTCCGTACAAGCCGCCGATGCCTTGCATCGGGAAGAGCCAGTCCGGCTCCAAGGCGCGGAAATCATCGCCGAAGGTAGTAACGCCGAGCCGGCTTTCCAGGGCAGAGAATTCGATAGCAAAAGGCAGTTGCGAAAAATGATGGGACAGAATGGTATAGTAGCGCTCGGGAACGGGCTCGGCTACGGCCTTCAGGTTGCGAAAGCAGTATTGTTGTAAGCTTTCGCCACGCGGCGGTTGGAAGATAAAGGCCAGGAATTGCGGAATGAAGTGGTCCAAGATGCGGCTGATGATGTAGCTGAACATCTGCTCGATATCCTGGTAGGTGATCAGGATAGCCGCATCGTTGATTATCCGCTCCAGTTCACGGTTTTCCTTACGCAGGGCCGCCAATTCGTCAAGCGCGCCGGATTGCTCTAACCGGTTGAACTTGTCAAGCAGATCCGCCGTGGCTGAAGATTGAGGCGCTGGCATGATCTCAGTTTACCCTGCGGTCAGGAATACCGGCTGGCGAGCGCCCGGAGGCTGCAAAGGCCGAGGACAAGAACAAGGCGCAGAAGCAGTGGCCGAATTCTTCGATATCGGGGCGGGCATAACCACAGGGGCAGATGACGGTAGCGTCCAGTTGTCGGCTACCTTCAGAATCGCGACAAGGGCACAAGTAATAGCCATGTCGATTGTAGTTGGTGACCAGTCCGGCAAGTACCGTCTCGATAAAGTCTTGCTCCGGATTAACCACCCAGCCTTGTTTTGCCGCGACCATGGCGGCGAAACGGATAGTTTGTTCAAGGGTTTTTTCGGCCATTTACTGAAGCCCTAGTTTGGCCAGCCACTCAGCTTCAACGAATCCGACCAACGCATCGGTATGGTTGAAAATGGCATAAGGGAAAGCGACGGCCTTACCGAAGGTCTCGTGTAGCTCGCGCTTAACGGTCGTTTTTTGGTCAAGCGGCAATGTATCCAAATGCACATAAGAATACGAATAACCTTTAGCATCCAGGAAGGCGATAGCCCGCTTGCAAAAGCCGCAGGTCGAAAGGCTGTAGACTTCGATGGTGGTATCATTTCGTTTGCCGGTCACTCTAATAAAGCTAAGTGTTTCCCGCATTCATTCGCTCCTCGACGGTAAGTCTGCGCCTAGTAAGAGAACGCTAGCCCACTATCACACCAACTAGCGGCTGATCTTGAACCAATGCATCGGCGAAGTATACGTATTGTCAACCCGGACACCGTTGGTGGTTCCGTTTACCGCTATGCCGTAACGGGTGCCAAACAGGCTGCTGCCGTCGGCATTCAGTTGGAATTCCCAGCGTAAGGGTCTGGCCTGCGCCGCGATGCGCATCGCCGTCGGATGATCGATACTGGCGGTCCGGTAAAGCCGCGGATCATTGGCTTGATTCTGTACGATGGTGATGACGCCCCGGCTGATCGTATAGCGGAGCCTTAAACTGCCACGCAGATTGGGGCCGGCATTGATAAGCGCCACACCACTGCCGTCGGCGAACAGTTGGATGGATTCGATATTCCGATCAGTGCCGCGCCAGGTACCAACTAGGTCGGCTGGCTGGGGGTCTGGCCGGTAGCTTTGGGGAATGGAAGCGGCGATTGCGGCAGCGGAATTGACAGCAGTCGTCGACTGGGCCGCCGACGGGGAGGAGGCTCCAGATTGTACACTGCCTGGAACCGTTGCTGCAGCGGCCGTGGCCGAATTTCCGGCCGCTGTCATGTCGGATCGTTGGAATAGGTTGAAAGTCAGGCTGCGGATGCGCAGGACGATATCATTGACTGAATCGACGGTTTCGGACACCGAAAGCTGTTCGCCGCTGGAGACGCGCGTATTCTGGATGGTAACGATATAGCGGTCGCCAAGCCGACCAACATTGCCGGACAAAATGAAGTCCGCAGTCAGCACCGTCGATCCGGTAACGGTAGCGCCCATGGCCAGCGAGGCTTCCAGTTCGTTGAGCGCTAGGTCGCGGCCACTGTCGTCGATGACCTTGAAGGCTCGCATTTCCACGACGTAGGAAGAAACCAGTCGTTCCAGGGTCAGCAGTTCCGCCGTGTTCAGGCCGTCGCCGGTAAAGGTTGCCACCTTGACAACTGGTTGCCTCGGAACTTGAGCCGACAAGCCTATAGCACTGATCAGCAAGCTGCTTAATAACAGGCAAAAAAATCGCTTCATTTTATCCTCCATCATACGGAGCGGCCGCCAAACAGCCTACTGAAGAAAGCGCAGATGGCATTCCATATCCGTCTGAAGAACCCGGGATTTTTCAAGCGCTCTAACCGGGCTAGCCCATCCTCTACCTCTTCGCGGGACAAGGCAGATCGATGCACGTTTTCGTCAAGTTCAAGCTCCAGGAATTCAGCCGGGGAACGGTCACGAAGGATAATGGCATTGATGCTGTTCCAACCCAGGTGCTGGGCGGCAGCTAAACGACGGCGGCCGGCTATCAGGACATTCTTCTTACTGATCACGATGGGATGTAATTGCCCGTACTTGGTCATGCTTTCGGCCAGACCGACCACATCTCCCAGGTTTTTTCTGATGCGTTTGCGAATTTTGATGCTTTTTATGGCAATCTGCAAACCAACCTCCACATTGCTATTTAAATGTAAACCGGATTCGGCATTTAATCAAGCAAAGTGGATGTATCCTGGTCTGAACTGTCCTCGTCGCTCGTGGCTGGGGCGGGAGCAAGCGTTCCAGGCGCTTGTCCGGATGGAGGCGGCAACGATTCGGGCGCTGGCTGTGGCGACGGGGTTACCGGGCTGGTAGGGTCGTAACCAGGCGAACCATTCAGCCATTGGAACTCGATGGAATCAGTTTGAGCGCTGCCTGGTTGCCCCGTGGTTTGGGTTCCCGGATTGGATTGCTGCAGCAGACGATCATAGAGGGCATTGATATCGCTCAGGTCGACGTCCAGGGACGAATCCAGGTTCACGTCTTGCAGGATATCGCTAGTCGACTCGATGCGTCGGATGGTATCCTCGGCGTATTCCGAGCGTTCCTGATGAAGGTCGCAATAGCCGAAGGGTTGCGTTCCTTCATAGTAAACCAGACTTACCGTGCCCTCGTTGCATTGCTCGGTCGGCAACAAACCGGAAACGCTGCAGACTCGGACATCGATCAAGCCATTCTGCGGCCTGATAAAATCCTTGAAAGGCAACCCGCGGTGAATCTCGCTCATATAACGAGCCCAGGCATCTCCGGCGATGGTAGCGCCGGATTGGCTGACGCCGAGGGAATTGCCAGGGCGGTCGAATCCGAACCAGATCGCTGTGGTCATGTAAGGTGTAAAGCCTATCGTCCAGGCGTCGGCCCAGTTCTGGGTGGTACCAGTTTTACCGGCTGACGGTATGGTAAAATTATGACCGTTCTCGTCCTGGTAGGTAAAGACAGTTCCTTGTCTGGCTGGCCAAGCCAGGGTGCCTTCCCGGACTACTTCCTGCAGCATGCGGGTCATGACATAGGCATTCTGCGGCGATACCACCTGTATCGCTGAACCGCGCTGCTTTTGTTGGCTGCGCAGTTCTTTTTCTGGTTCGAGGATGATGCGCCCGTTACGATCTTCAATGTACCGGACCGCAATCGGGGTTACTTCCCGGCCCTGGTTGGCAAAGACCGCATAGGCTCGGGCCATCTGGAGCGGTGAAACGCGGATGATGCCCAGTGCTAATGGGTAAAAGCGCGGGAAGGTTCGACGTATCTGGGCCGGATCCTGGATGTTCAGCAAGGTGGCTGCCCGGTTGATAGCCGCATCGAAGCCGATACCGTCAAGCACTTTAACGGATGGCACATTCATGGAATGTGACAAGGCATACCAGGTCAGAACCTGTCCGGTCCAGGCGCCGCGGAAATTAAGAGGAATATAGGGTGTCCCGTCCTCATTGTAAAACACCACCGGCGCATCGTAGATCAGGGTTCCCATGGTAAAGGATCGCGAATCGATGGCCGCGGAATAATACAAGGGCTTGAAACAGGAGCCGGGTTGCATTTCACCCTGCGTGGCGCGAATCAATTGGTTGGCCTGGCTGAAGGTCGAGCCGCCCACCAGGGAAAGGATGTGGCCGCTCTCATTGTCGATAGTCACCAGCGTGCCTTCTACCTTGGTACGCTCCAGGTCCATTTGCATCGACTGGAAACTGGCGTTGGTGGCTTGCTTGAGTTCATCCAGCCCCAACATCAAGGCCAACGCGTCCATGGCCGGATTGACGCTCTCCTTGTAATATTCCATCACCCTGGATTCTAGGCGGGATTGCTGGAAAAACAGATCTTCCAGATTGAAGGCCAGGCCGATCATTTCAGCCAGTGGCGCATACAAACGTTCCGCCTCCGCCCAGCGGACGGTACTTTCACGTTCGAATTGATTGTTTACCTGGCTGATATAGCGCTGCATATAGCGATCTGCCGCCGCCTGATAGTCCAGATTCAGGGTCGTATGTACCGTTAGGCCGTCCCGGAACAGATCAACTGACCCGTACAGCATGGTGGCCAGCTCACGGCGGACATATTCGCTGAACCAGGGTGCCTGGTCTTCGCGCATAAAGAAACCGCCGGCGCTGATGCGCGTATAGTCGTAGTTGTCCCAGTATAGGGCAAATGACTCATTGGCGGCCTCCGCCTCGACAAAGCCAAAATCGACCATCGTGTCGAGCAGGGTGCGCGAAAGATCGCGGGCCACATTCGGATTGGTGATCGGATTGTGCCGATCAGGGGCGGCTGGCTGGATGGCCAGGATAGCGGCTTCGGCGATGGTGATTTCACTGGCCGAATGGCCAAAAAAGTACTTGCAGGCGGCTTCGACGCCGAAAACCCCCGGCCCCATGATGATGCGATTGAGATACATCTCGAGGATTTCGCTTTTGGTAAAACGGCGTTCCAATTGTAAGGCATACCAAAGTTCGATAACCTTGCGCCGGTAGCTACGCTCCCGGCGGTCGGCATACAGAGTTCCGGCCAACTGAACGGTAATCGTAGAACCGCCGCCCAGATTCTGTCCGGTCAGCTCACCCAAGACCGCTCGGGCGTAACCTCGAACCGTAAAACCGGGATGAGTCCAGAAATCGCGGTCCTCGCGGGCAATGAAGGCGTCGATCAGGTGCTGTGGCAACTGCGAGATGGAAACCAGCTCGCGTTTCTCGTCCGATACGAACTCGGTAATCAGGCGACCATTGATATCGAGGATGCGGGAAGGCAGTGCCGGGTCGAAGTCGCGAAAATTCTCTTCAGCCATGATGTTCTTGGTGGAAGCGATAGCCACACCAGCCAGGATGCCGAACACCAAGGCCGCGAATACGGTAATTCCCGCAATTATTGAAAGCGCCAGGCGCAAACCTTTGATAGCCATTTGCGGACAGCTTACGATAAAGCATTTCCATTGGTCAATGACTGTTCTTGTATTTTAGCGCCAAACCGGGCTACTATGCGCTATGGCAAACATTTATCTGGACTGGGCGGCCAGTGCGCCGCCTGACCCTGCCATAGTGCAACAGGCGGCTGTTACCAGCCAAGCATTGTATGGCAACCCATCCAGCCAGCATCAGCCGGCCCGTCAGGCGGCGGCGGTGGTAGCTGCCGCCCGTACAAGCCTCGCCCAAGCTTTGGCCTGCCCGGCTTCCAACCTGTACTTTACTTCCGGAGGGACCGAAGCGGCCCAGCTGCCCTTGTTGTCATTGCTGCGAGGAAAACATGGCTCCGTCAAGTCGGTCCTGGTTTCGGCCATTGAACATCCGGCTGTACACAAGCAGTGCCAAATCCTGGCCGATTTGGGTGTCCCGATGATTGAGTTGCCGGTTGACAATGATGGCATCATACGCTTGGATAGCGTGGCCGATCGACTCGGTCAGGGGGCGGGACTCCTCGCGGTCATGGCTGTCAATAATGAAACCGGCGCCATTCAGCCGGTGGCCGAGTTGGCCCAGCTAGTCGGTCAATTGCCTCCAGGCCGTAAGCCATTTTTTCTGTGCGATTCGGTGCAAGCCATCGGCAAAATCCGGTTTGAGCCAGCCAGACTCGGTGTCGATGCCTGCACGATCAGCGGGCACAAGCTAGGCGCTATCCGCGGGAGCGGCGTCTTGTATCTGTCTCGGCCAATCCAAACGCTGACCGCCGGCGGTGAGCAGGAAAGCGGTCTACGGCCCGGTACCGAGAATACGGCCGGCATCGAGGCCTTGGCAACAGCCGTGGCCCAAAGCGTCGCCAGGCTGCCTACTACCCGTGTAGTGGCCGAAGGCTTGATGCAGCGCTTGATTGAAGGTCTGCGCCGCATTTCGGGAGCGCGGATTAATCCGGAAAGCCGCGAGGCTATCGACCGTCGCTTCAGCTCGTACATACTTAACGCCGCTTTTCCTGGTCTGGCGGGCGAGACGATGGTCCGGTTACTGGATGCCGACGGTATCTTCATCAATACTGGCTCCGCTTGTTCCTCCAGCCGCAAGGAACGCCGGGTGCTTGCCGCCATGGGGCTGGCCGACGATATCGCCACGGCCAGCGTTCGGTTGTCGATTGGCCATTCCACTACTGCCGCTGAAATTGATACAGTGCTGGACAGATTGGAAACTCATTACCGGCGTTTCCGCCTGGGTTGAAGTGCTGACACAAATCGCTGAAGGAATAACAATGGGAACAATACTCGACAGGCTGTATCTGCTTAAACTCGGTGAGATCCACCTCAAAGGCGAAAACAAGCAGGAATTCATCGCCTACCTGCGCAGCAGTCTTAAACAACGTTTGGCGAAGCTGGATTTTCGTCTCGACGTCCGGGATGGACGCTTTTACCTGTATGCGCCAGCCGCCGAGGATGCTTACGTAAGTGCCGTTTTGAGTCGCTTACCCGGTATTAACGCCTGGGCGCATTGCTATAGCTGTGCCAAGGAACTTGACCCCATTAGCGAGTTGGCCAGCCGGCTTTTGGCGGAGCGGCTGGCCGTAGGCGCTACCAGCTTCAAGATCGAAGCTCGCCGTTCCGACAAAAGCTTCCCGCTGGATTCCTATGGCCTGGCTCGGGAAGTGGGGCATCGCCTGCTGGAAGCTCATCCGTCAGTTCGAGTCGACGTGCATAATCCAGATACGGTCATTAATATTGAAATACGCGAGCGCTCGTATCTATATTGCGTTTCCGAACCGGGGGTGCGCGGTTTGCCGGTCGGCTGCGCCGGGCGTGGCTTGTTACTGCTTTCCGGTGGAATCGACTCCCCCGTGGCTGGCTTTAAGATGATCAGCCGCGGCTTGGCGCTGGAGGCAGCTTACTTCAATGCCTACCCCTATACTTCGCAGGACGCCTGGAACAAAGTTGCGAACCTGTCCGCCGTATTGGCTAGCTATGGCGGCATTATCAGACTGCATACAGTGCCTTTCACCGAGGTTCAATTAGCCATCAAGAAATTCGGTCAGGAAAGCTGTTCGACCCTGTACCTGCGGGCGGCCATGATGATGGCAGCCGATCGTTTGTGCAAGAAGCACAGACTCAATTGCATTGTGACCGGTGAAAGCATGAGCCAAGTGGCTAGTCAGACGGCCGAAAACATGCGCTTCAGCCAGTCATTCACCGATATGGCGGTGATGCGACCACTCTGTGGCACCGACAAAGAAGAAATTATCAAGGACGCCCGCCGGATTGGCAGCTACGACATTTCTATCCTGCCCTATGCTGATTGTTGCGTCCTGTTCAGTCCGAAATTTCCGGTCATCAAGGCTGATTTTCAAAGAGAACGAGCCGCTTTTTCCCGACTCGGGCTTGAGACCTTGGTAGAACAAGCCGTCCAGGCTACCGAGATCATCGACATTACTGCAAAATAGTCAAACTCTTCTGAATAATACCCGGTTGGTGGCTGGCTGGTCAGTTTTCATGAACAGTCTGACCAGCCAGCAAGCAGACAACTATCCAAGTACTTCGATCAGGGGCTGACCTTCAAGACATCGGCGATGATCTTGTCGAATTCTTTCTCCGGTAGCGCGCCAGCCAACATACGTGGTTCACCATCAACCGGGATGAACAACAGGGAAGGAATACTTTGAATACCAAACAGGCCGGATAATTCCGGTTCTGCTTCGGTATCGACTTTGTATACTGTCAGTTTCTGACCGTATTTTTTGCTGATATTATCGAGTATCGGCGCGACCATACGGCAAGGGCCGCACCAATCAGCATAAAAATCGACGATGGCAGGAGCCGTGCCTTTGTAGGCCCATTTTTCACCGGTTTCATAATCAAAAATCTTTTCCTTGAAAATCTGTAAGGTTAGCTTTTCTGGCATGGAATCCTCCTTAATTGGTAATCATAGTATATATGAATTATAATATATAGTCAATACTAATGATAGGCCATCAGGTGCTGGTATTGCCTTTTTCGAGCGCAGGTTTTAGGCTGGATACTGGAGGCACGAAATTGGCGGGACAAGAAGGCAGAATGCAAAGCATATTAGATTGGCAAGCCGAACGGCAAACCTTGAATGATTTGGTGCTTGACACGACGAATCTTGAGTTGAAGCGATTTTTTAGTCTGGATTCGCAGACGTATCGTCCGGGGGCTCTCGATGCTAAAACCAAGGAACTATTGGGTTTAGTGGCTAGTTTGGTGCTGCGTTGTGATGATTGCATCCTCTACCACACCATCCGCTGCCACGAGGAAAAAATATCCAAACTCGAGTTTGAGGAATGCTGTACGGTTGGGTTGGTTGTAGGTGGCAGTATCGTCATACCGCACCTGCGCCGGGCGATGGCTCGTTGGCAGGAATTGGACAATCAGCGGTGTTAATAAGGGCTTGCCCACCTGCCCCCACAGCCAGCCTGATACGGTTGGCTGTGGAGCAGGCTCGAGTTTCTCTAGCAGGTTGTTGAAAAAGCCGGTTGCTTTCTCAACAACCTTAACAATTCCTCGCATAGCTTGCGCTATGCTGCGTAATTGTACCGGCTTTTGAAGTGTTGAAAAGCCGCATCCGCGTTTTTCAACACCCTGCTAGTACTTAGAACCAGAAACGGAAGCCGACGGCTGCTTGAAGTGTAAAATTAGGTATATTAACCCCGGATGAATCAATAAAGGTCAGCCCTGGCGCAATTTCTAAAAAAACTTCCAGCAAACTAGAACCCAATGGCCAAATACGCAACCCCACCGGGATCCGTCCACCTAGAATAAAAGAACTCGGCAGCATGAGATAAAGACCTGGACCAGCGTACAGGTCAATGATACCGACCAGGTGTTGATGGTGCAGCCACCAATCCAGGGTAAGCCCCAGATTGAAATTGGATTGACCAAGCTGCATGCCGATGCCAACCACAAAAGGAACTTCAGAGACCTTGAAGGTAAGCATGGCATTCTGGGGGAGCCCACCGAGAGCGGGAATACCGTATTCGGCACCGATGCCAAAACTCTGCGAAACGACAGCCGGCACGCTAATTACAGCCAGTAATAGCAGCACGCATAATAATTTGCCCGATTTCATGAAACCTCCACAGTTTTTCTTGGAATAAACCCCAGCCTTAGACAAGGTAACTTGACTATAAAGCTAATTGGCTAAATCTTCAAGCGAAAACCGAGAATCGGAACGCGACAGTCAGTTTGCTATTGACAAAAAAATAGCTTTTTTGGTAAACTAACCAACGTCAACCATGTCCCCTTCGTCTAGTGGTTAGGACACCGGGTTTTCATCCCGGCAACAGGGGTTCGACTCTCCTAGGGGATAAAAGATAAGCCCGACCGCAAGGTCGGGTTTATCTTTTATGGAGAGTCGAACCGGAAGCGCGTCCCTTCAGGGCTTGGCGCAGGACGCGCCAAGAGCGCTGCAGGCGGCTTTTTCTACGAGCACACGACGTGCTCGTAGAAAAAGCGACTCTCCTAGGGGATTCGCCAGCATGGCGCAAGATAAGCCCGACCGCAAGGTCGGGTTTATCTTTTATGGAGAGTCGAACCGGAGGCGCGACTCTCCTAGGGGATTCGCCACCCAGCCCCGGCGATCTACATGGCTAGCTTTTTTAAATCCATATCGCGCAAGCGTTGCAACATAAGGTTGGCCGGTTCAATACCGAGCGCCGCATCACAGTCGGCCAGCGACTTGGGATAGTCACCAAGATGGAAATAGGCCTGGCTGCGGCGGTATAATGAGTAAAAGTGATAGGGATGAAGTTCAAGAGCCAGATTGAAATCTTCGATGGCCTGGCTGTAATTCTCCAATACGCTGTGCACGACGCCACGGTAATAAGCGGCTTTGTAGCAATTTGGATCGTATTGCAGGGTCACTGAAAAGTCATCCAGGGCATCCTGATAGCGGCTCTCCGCAAAGCAGGCCATCCCCCGATGGGTATAGATCAGTGCCCGAACCTCGCTTTTAGGATTCAGGCTGATAATGAAGGAGTAAATATCAATAGCTTGTTTGTAGTCATGCCGATTGTGGGCATTCAAGGCATCAAGAAGCAAATCATCGATTGACTTATTGGCATAGCTAGAAGGATGAATGGTGGCAATCGCTTGAGCCTTGCCATCCGACCCAGTTTTTCCCGCTTCGAAAAACTGACCATCGATGGCATCTTCTATCTTTCGGAAAAAAGTCGCCCTTCTTTTGTCCAGTTCATGGCTCAATTGATGTTGGTAATCACGTATTTCCTGGAAGAGCATATCGGATAACGTTAAATTGGCATTCAAGGCGGCCAGTTTTCGCTTCATGGGCTCATCATGTGGAGTAAATTCGGCTTTATAAACCAGTTCATGTTCTACCTCTGCCCAGGCATCCTGCAGAATGCTGCGGATTTGTAGCTCTACGACTGGTTTATCCAAACCATGTACATACTGCTGCAGCTCAGTCGGTATTTCCACTAACAGATGGGTAGACTCATAGCCGAATTCCTTAAATGAATGTTGGGCGCCTTTTCTTTCCACCTCCACTATCCTGAAACATTTGGCCAGGCAGGCTTCAACCGGTTGAAGATCGCCTATAAAGGGGCAGATGATTCGGATGGCCAGTAGGTCGGTGACAGGTAGCGGTTTGCTGGTATTCAAGCGGGATTGGCGAAAGAATTTCAAGCGCTTGGCGAAATAGCTACTGAAGCTTTTTACGCGAGCCTTATAGGTCAGGTACATGCCAGCGCTTTCCAGGCATTTCCGGACTCTGACCATGACATCGGCCAACACCCGCTCATAATCCAGCTGCCATTCATTAAACTGGTACTCCGCCGCGGTACGGTTCGGTAAATCGTCTTCGTTTTCTACCATATTTCCATGCATCGTGAATCTGAAATCCGTATATATATATGAAAAAGGCAAAAGGGCTGTTGACGCCCTTTTGCCTTTTCACAACCTAGCAAGCACCGGAAGGTCCCTGGGGTGCCTTCCGGTTTCGATTGGTCATAGACATGTAATGCGCTTACTCTTCAGTCGTCCACTCTTCACCGGTACGTGGTTCTTGCTTCTGGGCTTCCAGATGGCGGAGAACCTGAGCTGCGCCGAAACGCTCGCCTTCTACGCGCTGGCGATCGGTTTCGCGATCATTGATGATGCCCCAGATGGACTCGTCGTCGATATCGCGGACTGGATCAAGAACGGCCTTGTCGTACAGTATTTTGACGTCCTTGAAATAAGCCACGAAATCGCCACCCTCGTTGGCTGCGTCGCGGGTGATAAGGAAGCCGCCAAACCTGACAAAGGGATTACTGCGCGGGTACAAGGGGATAACGCGCAGTTCGCGATTGCGAACGTCATTGATGTACTGGGGGTTATCCCAGCGCAAGGTCCGCCAGCCGTCGAAGCTCAGGTAGCCCATGAACACGACGTTCTCGTTTCCATCCTGGTCAATCAGGACGGCATGGAGGCCGTGCGGGAAATTAAGGCCCCGAACACGGACGGCCACCGACTTTAGGACGCCGACGTTCTTTACAATGCCAAAGGCGGTCAGTAGGCTGCTTTCTTCATCGACAGCGCCTTCGAAACGAGTCAGCCCGGTAGCGGTGCTGCCTTCGGTCGGCTCAATAGTACCATCGTCGCCGACAGTGGCCAGGGGCTCAAAAGCCGGAATCTGGAAGGGCGGCTGGATGCGGGCCCAGGAATTGAAGCTGCCGAGCGGGAAACGGACGCGAACGCCCATGACGCTGCTGTTGGCGGCATAGGCTGGGCCGCTTTCGTTGACCGGAGCCGGGCGCACGTATGAAAGTGACTGATTGTCGTTACTCCTGGAAGAAGAAGCGAGGACAACATCCCAGTTCTCGAGAGCCAGCGAAACAGCCATCTGCGCTTTTTGTTCCGCAGTGTAGCCGCTTCCAGCCATATCCGCAAAGTTCATCATGGTAGCCCGATTTTCGCGGAAACCTTCCCCGGCCGGATTCTGGATGATGTCGGCAGCCAGCAGGGAAAAGTCGATGAGGACAGCCTCGTCAGCGAAGACCGCCGCCGAACCGATCAACATCAAAACGACTGCGACAAGAAACAAGTGCCTCTTCATTCAAGTGCTCCTTTCATAGTGCGCGTACATTCGTATCAGTATTTGTCTTGATTATAGTCAACCATACGCCTTTGTCAATTAAATTATCGAATTTTGCGTCAAGTATAGCAAGAGTTTCAATATAATCAGCTTCGTGGCCGTCGATGGTTATCACAAACCGATGATTCCGGAAAGTGGTTCGCAACACCCTTTCGAAAACCGCTATGATTTGTTTGGCAGGTATAGTTGAGAAGCTTCTGATGCCCTCGGCATTGGCTTTGCCAAAGAGTAGATCGCTGGTCAAGTCGATATAGATAAGGTCGTCCCTACCCTGAATGATCCGGTATTTGACGGTTGGTTGAACCAAGGGAGAAAGGTTGTCAGCCTGCGGCCCCAGAATCAGTTCTTCAAGTACCAGGTCGATTTCCTCGGTGACCGTAACCTGCCGGGCGGTCAGCCTAAGCTCGGGCCGCAGTATTTCCGTCCTCTGTACCGGAAACCAGAGGATGACCGGACGCTGTCGCCAAGTGGGGATCGATAATAGGAGGCTGGCCAGACCGCCTAGCACCAGCACCAGCAGCCAAAAATGGCGTGGCTGGGCGACTCGGGCGGCTGTGGCGCGCAAAATTGACAGAACGTGGGCAAATTGTTGCTTCATGGTGTGGATGGGGTTCTCCGCTGTTCAAAATAGTCTACAAAACTCACCACACCATTATAGATACCTTTAGTCAATTTCTGCAAGTACGCTTCGGTTGACAATCGTTGCGCTTCGGCCTCATTGGTGACGAAACCGACCTCTACCAGCACCGATGGCATGCGGGCGTTGCGAACCACGAACCATTCCTCGGCCCGGACGCCGCGATTTGAGGTCTGGCCCCCGACTTGAGCGCTTAAGCCATCCTGTATGGCCCTGGCCAGGAAAATGCTTTCCGTAGTGTATTCTTCCTCCAGCATGGTATTGAGAATCGGCAACACATCCTGGCTGTGGCCTTCGGTCTTGCTGTCGTCGAGGACAGTCCGGCGATATTCCGGGTTCAAATACCAGACTTCAAAACCATTGGCCCGGGCATTGAACGAAGCATTGGCGTGGATCGAAATGTAGATGATAGCCTCGTTGACGCCCAGTTCAAGGCCGTTGGCCATCGAAACGCGGTCTTCAAGGCTCGGGAAGGTATCGCCGGTACGGGTTATCAGGATGGTTTTGTCAGGCCAAAGCTGGGTCAACTGTCTGTACAGCTCGAGGGCGATGGCCAGCGTTATATCTTTTTCCCTGGCTTGCCAGGCAGCGCTGCCGCTGCCGAATAGGCCGACCGCCCCCGGGTCGCGTCCGCCATGCCCCGGGTCGATGAGGATGACCGCCACCGAGGTCAAGGCTGTCCGCTCGGCGCGGCGGAGCGCGAACCATTCGCCCATGGCCTGCAAGGTGGCGCCAGGAGCCTGCAGCCGTCCATCCACCCAGCGGACCGGCTCCAGCCATGAAATGAGGCTGCCGCCGAACAGGAATAGGCCTTCTCCCAGCTTGAACCGGATCAGGTCGCCGCCAGACAGCAGCTGACCGATGCCCGTCAGCGGATCGAAGTTCAAAGCTGCTTGCCGCTCGGCCAGCAAGCCATCGAGGGGGTACAGGCTATCCGGCCGGTAGGTCGGTGATTGCGGCTCGTTGGCTGGCGCCGATGTGGGCGCCGGTGCTGCCGGCCCGCTCAGCGGCTGCCCGGTAAGCGGCAGCGACCAAGTCCCAAGCAGGACGACGAGTAGCAGCCGGCCGAAGCACAGGGGGCGTCGGTTCATCGGAGTCGATACTCCTGCTTGACCGAATCGACTACATAGGCGGCGGCCTGGTAGCCGGCCTGGAACAAGGCCTGCCAGAAACGCCGACCCAGCACCAGGTCGGCCTCGGTGCCCAGGCTGACCGCGGTGATAAGTCGGACGGCCTCCAGCGATTCAGCCAGGCTGCGGCCTTGCCAATCGGTACCAGCCTCGCCTTCCAGGTTGGCCAAGGGGGCAATGGCCAGTGTCGCGGCCGGCAGGTTTCGCCGGACGAAATCAGGCATAGCCGCCACCAGGCCAAGGCGGAGCGCTGAAATATCCGGAAAGGCTTGCGGTGGCCAGGGATATTCGACACCGGGGACTGGTCCTTGGTTGTAGAGCGACAGGAAGCGGTCGGTTTCCGCGTCAGCCGGCTGCAACTGGATAAGAATAGAACGAGCCGCCGCCTCGGCCATGGCATCAGCGCCGTTTCGGCTGACGTCGACGGCCAGGACATTGCCGCATTTCTGGACATTGTTGCGCGGGAATACTACCCGATCGCCGGGATTGACGCGGCTAAAGACGTCTCGGACGCCTGGCAGGTTGGAGGCTTCCGTCAGCCGATGAAGCTTGGCGACGGTGCCGGGAATGGAAATGAAGGCCCGTTCGGCGCAGACCAAACCCAGGCTCTCGGCCGGAAAGCTGGGCGGCTGGCCGCAGGCGATGGCGATGGCGTCGTCGGCCGGGTTGATACCGCTGGCATAGGGATAGGTCCAGCCGGACATATACCCGCCGGACAGGCGCGCGGCGATCTCGCCGATGACCGGGCCTTGGCGGGTATACTTGACATCGCCCTTAGCCGCGCCATTGGTAATGCCCAAGGCCTTTACGGCCCGCTCGAAAACGGCCAGCAGCTCCTGCTGTATTTCTGGTGCATAAGCACTAGGCATGGTATGGCCCATCTCGATGAAATATGGCGAAAACCGGATTAGCCGGTCAGCCAGGCCTCGCGGCACCAGGCGTCCATCGTGGACCAGGGCATCGATACTGAATTCCGGCCCGTCGACGTAATCTTCGACAATTACCCGCCCGCTGCGCGAATTGGCGGCGGCGTCGAGCCAAGCGGCCAGCAGTTCGCTGTCGCAGCCGACCAGTCGGCAGCCGCGTCCGCCCATGTTGTCGACTGGCTTGACAACCAGTGGATAGACCGCAGGTTGCCCGGCGGCTAGCTTCTCGGTCGCCAGGCGCTCTTTGAGCTCCATCGGGTCAGACTCTAGGGTGCCGGTCGCGAAACAGGGTACTGGCACCCCGGCCTGCTGTAGGCATTGGCGCATCAGAGCCTTGTCGGAAGCTCGGCGGGCGGCCTCCACCGGAAGGCCGGGCAACCGCAAGGCGGCAGCGATGCTGGCCACGGCTACCGAGAAGTCGGTACCGGCGGTAAAGACACCGGCCAGGTTCGGGATACTGGCGGCGGCGGCGATCAGCCCGTCGATATCCTTCAGGTCGACCCGCACAAAGCGGTCGGCCTGGCCGGCCAACGGCGCCGCCGGATTGCCGTCAGCCACCACTACCTGGTAGCCACGCTGTCGGGCGGTGCGTATGGCCGGACCCTGCATCACGCCAGCCCCCAATATGAAGATCGCTCGTTCCATGATATTCCTTACTGGCCGGCCGCCGACGGTTTGGCCTGGTCGTCCTTAACCGCATAACATTCGAAGGTATCGCCCAGGCCAAAAATCCGACTGAGCAGCATGATCAATTTGTAACGCAGGCTGGCTGGCCGATCGGGCACCCCGAAAAAGCGCTCTGGATGATGTCCGGTTACCACCACTTTTGTAACCTTAAAACCGAAGCGTGGCAATACCCGGTGGGCCACCTGGGGGCTCCAGATGGTGTAGTGGTCGTCCGGCGACTTTTCCAGAAAGGTTGCCAGGCTGCGCCGGCCAGAGACGCCGCGGAAGGATGGTGTCGAGAAGGCGAAGATGCCGCCCGGGCGCAGCAGGTGATGGACGCGCCGCAAGACCCGCGCCAGTTCGTCGAAATGTTCGATAACGTACCACATGGCCAGGCAGTCGAGCTGACGGGGATAGAGGCCGTCAGCCGCCGGAGCGGCGAAGTCGGCCACGATGGCCGGGACATGGCAGCTAGTACGGACGTATTCCACGGCCTGGACGGAAACGTCGGTGCCGACGGCATCCCAGTCCCGGCTCTGCGCTTCCAGCACGAAGGCGCCGTAGGCGCAGCCGATGTCGAGCACCGAGGCACCGCGTCGCGGCTTATCCAGCAAACCTTCGATAATGGCTAAACGGCGGCGGGCCATGTGGCGCAGGTTAGGCAGGTCTTCAAGATAGGTTTTGCCGTATTGTTTTTTGTAGTCTTCAAAAAAATAGGCTGAGTCGGTATAGGGATCCGGCCGGGCTTGGAAACTGGTTAGGTGTAGCAATCCGCAGCGTCGACAGGCGAAATAGGATTTTCGCGCCGCTCGGTAGCGGCTATTGATATCCGATGCGCCGCAGGCCGGGCAGGCGCCGGCGTGGTGCGGCCGCAGCTTCGAGAAGAAGGCGGCGGCATCAAGCTTGTCTTTCGGTAACAGCCGACGGTTAAGGGCCAGAATTGCCTCTGGCTGGGCAAAGGCTGCGAGCAAGGCGGCGCTATCCGGTTTCCCGATGCCAAGACTGTGAAAGCCGGCTTGCCTGGCCAGCTGTTCGTGTAGGCGGCTCGGATTGAGCAAGAGGACGCCACAACCAGCCCAGGCGGCCTCGTAGGCCGTCAGGCCGAAGTGGGTGACGACCAAGTCAAAGCGGTACAAGCGTTCGCGCAGATCCGGCACCGGCCCCAGCACCTGGACAGCGGGCCATTCCAGCGGGCTGTCAGCGGCCAGCGGCCCACGCAGCAGCGTCAGGCTGGCGCCAGGAGCTAGCTTGAGGCGAAAGAAAGCCTCCAGGAAGCGCCGTCCCAGTCCGGCCTGGTCCTCGCCACCGAAACTGATCAGGATAGAGTGAAAACTGGCCGGTGGCTGGTCGCGTCGTTTAGACGGCAGGGGCAGTAGCCCCGGTGCCTGGCAATTCGGCAAACCCAGGCGTTTTGCTATTCTGGCCGTGACTGGCAAGAGGTCAAGCACATAGGGCGCCACCCGGCGGGCTGGACCACCCTCGTCGATTACCACGACCGTGCCGAAGGGCGACCAACGCCGATAGTCTTCCATTGAGGTAGCTAGCTTGTCCAGGACGATCAGGCGGAAGCGCTGGCCAGGCTCCAGATGGTCCATCAGGCGCAGCCGTTCGGCTTCCAGCGGATAAGCCAGCCGGATGGCATCGATGTCCCACAGTGGGTTATTGGCGGCGGCCGGCGGAATGAACAGGCTGACCGCGCCGCTTCCGGCCGCCGACTGGATTGTCCTAGCCAGCGCGAAGCAGCGCGTCAGGTGCCCGCTGCCGTTGCCGCGCCGCAGCGCCGGGACGAATAGTATGCTCACGAGCCGCTCCCCAATCCGGCCTTCAGCCAGGCCAGGATGCTGGCGTCGGTTGGCTGCTCGCCCAAGGCCGCCACCAGTTGTTGGGCCAGCGCGTAATCGGCTGCGGTATCGATAGTCAGGCGCGAGGCCGGCAGCTGCCAGGCCGCCGGGCAGGCTGGCCGCTCAATCTGGAACAAGTCTGGGTGTTGATAAAGGTAGGGACAGACGTGTTCGCGGTCGTACAGGCTGGCCGCGCTTCGGTTGGCTACCAGCAAGGCGGCGGCCTTGACCACCTCGACACCCATGCCCAGCGGCAGGCCTTGATAACCGGCGTAATCCAGCCCCAAAGGCCGGGCATAGTCCAGCAAACGGGTGGCCAGTTCGGCCGAGACGAAGGGATTGTCGCCAGTGGCTCGGACGATGTACGTCGGCCTCCAAGTCTCGATGGCGCCGCAAAAACGGCCCAGTACATCGTCCTTGGGGCCGACATGGAGACGGAAGCCGGCAGCAGTGGCGATGGCGGCCAGTTCCGGCTGGCTGGCCGGGTCGCAGGCCAGGATGTAATGGTCAGCCGGGATATGGCGCAGCCGTTCCAGGACAGCGCTGGCTACGGTGCCGAAGCCAAGCGGTAAGAGAGCCTTGCGGGGTAGCCGGCTGGAATCAAGCCGCATCTGGACGATGACGGCAAGCGACAACTCACTCATCAGGCGTCACCGGGTCCCACAGGTCGACCAGTCGGGTGATGTCTTGCTTGAAGCGATAGGCGTTGGTATCCACCCAACGGCGGGCGGCGCGGAAAAATCTCCAGGATTGGAGCGGGCCAAGCCCGGACTGCAGCAGGTACATCAGGAAGCGCGAGGCCGGCAGATGCGCCATGTCGACCCGGTATTGCGGCGCGATGTTCTTCAGCCAGACCCGGCCGTAATCCACCGATACGGTGGTGTCCTCAACCGGCGACGACCCGGTATACAGCAGCTTGAGCGCCTGGACATGGCAGATCGATTCGCCCCACAGCCAGGCGCGCAGGCCGAAATCCAGCCGTTGCCAGCAAGGCTGCCGGATGGTGAAATCGAAGCCACCTAGACGGATGAATTTTTCGCGGTGGTAGATGCCGCACCAATCAAACGGATACAGGGTCTTTTCATGGTCTTTTTTCGGAATCAGGGCAACCGTCTTGATGACGCGCCGGGAAACGGCCGGATTGATATTGGTCGGGAGCGAGTTGTTGCCGGCATCGGCCAGGCAGGGCACCAGGCAGGCCATATCCAGCTCGCCGACCTTGTCGAAAAAGCGGCTGGACAGGGTGCTGGTCGCCAGTTTCATGTCGTTCCAGATGACAAAGACAAAAGGCGTACAGGCCTCGCGCATGCCGACGTTGATGTAATCGCCGATAGTCAGTTCTTGCTTGAACATGATGAAGCGGACGTGCGGAAAGCGGCCGGCCAGGCTCTCGATCTCGGCCGACTCCGGCGGCAGCTCGATGGAGATGATCGAGTCAAAGCCGATATGCGTCAGGTCTTGAAAGAGGCTGGCGCGATACAGCCGCGGTCCGCGATTGAGAACCAGTACTGAGACCGGGAATTTATCTTTACAGTTGCGCTGATGGAGGCCGCCCAACACGGTATAGGTCGGCTTGTTCGCGTCATGCGTTAAAGGTATGGTATTCATCACACTCCCTGCACGGTTCCGGATAAGCCTGGCGGCAATGCCGCTCGTACCAGGCCGCTTGGCGCTGCCAGGCCGTCAGGAAGCCATCTTCGAAAACATTGGCCAGAATCGTCGGGTAGCCCAGGCTGTCGCCCTGCCGCGCTAAACAGTGTTTGCAGGGTGGGACGCCGCCGTCCAGCAAGATGGCCATGTCGCGTGCCAGATGGCGGCACGGCAGGCGTTCCAGCGGCGCCAGATCGGCTACCTGGCGGTCTGGCAGCGTCCCGGCGAACGAATCGTATTTCTGGATGATGACCGTGTCGCTCAACTTAATCCAGCTGCGGTAGAAATTTTCCAGGTTCTCTTCGTTTTCATGCATCCGGACGGCCTGGTAATGAACCTGGCCGGGAAAGGCTTGCCCCAGGCGGGCGGCGAAGGCTTGGGCTTCGGCGAATCCGTCGCCGCGCAAGGCTTGGTACAAGGCTGGTTCGGTCGAATCCAGACTGACGATCCAGTGCAGACGCTTTGGCCAGCGTTGCTGCAGCGACCGAACCAGTTCCTCGGGCCAGCCGAGGCCGGCGGTTTCCACCAGCAGCGTGGTATGCGGATGGCTCAGCACCGCTTCGGCGATGGCGCCGAAATCCGGATGGCGGACCGGGTCGCCCCACAGCGATACGTCGACCACCAGATCGTCGCAGACCGCCACGGCGTCGGCCAACAGGCTGGTAAAACGTCCGACCGGCATGTGTCCATCCAACTGGCGTGGGTCGCCCACCATCGCTGGATAGGGACAGTAGCTGCAGGATTGCGGGCAAGCGCTACTGATTTGAACCCACAGAAAGGCCGGCAAGGTGCGCAACAGCTCGGGATGCTGGGGCAACCAGGCCACCAGCTGGTCGGCGCCAGTCAACTTTTGGCGCCAGAGCCCTTCCACCGTCTGCAGATTGCGTTTGTTGTCGCAGGTGGCGGCGAAGCGCCAGGCGCGCACGTCAAGCGGAGACAGTTCCGTTTCGATGTCGTAGGAATTGATGTCCTTCTGGAGGACGGCGAATAGGCTGTCCCGGTCCACCGGCAAGGGATTACGCTCGGCCAAGAGAACCAAGCTGGGCAGGATGGTTGGACGGAGTATTTCCGGCGCGAAGCCGGCCGGGTAGCCGTCGGCAAAGGTGTATTCCGCCCGGTACTTGCGGTGGATGGCCAGCAGGCGTTCGGTAAGCGCCGGATCGTAGAGCGGCGAATCGGCCTGCAGGTACAGGAGCGCATCCGCCGAAGGCTGGTGAGCCGCGAAATCGGCACAGGCCTGTAGGATGGACTGCATCGACCAAGCAGCCTGGCGCCGGACCGCAAGACCGTCTGGGTTCAGTGCCTCGTCGCTGGTCAGTACCAGTACCCCCGGTTGACCGGCCAACTCCCGGGCGAAACGACAGACCAAGCCGAAGGCGCACTCCCCGTCAAAACGGGGCAACAGGGCATACGGCGACAATGTGACAGCGTTGATGACGATGAGTGTTTCCATAGCATTCCAGTATATCGGCCGGTCGGCTTAAAGCCTTAGCGCCAGCTCAGTATACCACCCATAGAAGCTGCTTGACAATCTGGCTACAACCTGTTGTATAGTGAAGATCAAACTAAATATGTTTATCGGGTTTCGGGTAGACCGATACTCCCAGGGAGGAATTGCATGACCATCCAGCGCCGTTTTACGAAGAAAAACGAAGGCCCCTACAAGAATATTGTCTGGGAAAAACGCGTTTCCGAGATCCGCAACAGCGACGGCAAGACTGTTTTCCGGATGGATGGCGTCATCGTCCCTTCCACCTGGAGCCAGATAGCCACCGACATCATCGCCCAGAAATATTTCCGCAAGGCCGGCGTCCCGAACGACAAGGCCGAGGCCTGGCGCGCCTTCGTGCCAGAAGGACAGCAGAGCCTGGCCGGCAGCCCGACTACTCCCGGCAGCGAACACGACGCCCGGCAGGTTTTTCACCGTCTAGCCTATACCTGGCTGCACTGGGGGCAGAAGTATAAACTCTTCAGCGCCGACGAGGACGGCAAGGCCTTCTACGATGAAATTTGCTACATGCTCAGCCACCAGCTGGCCGCCCCGAACAGCCCGCAGTGGTTCAATACCGGCCTGCACGCCGTCTACGGGCTGGAAGGCCCGGCCCAAGGCCATTACTACGTCGACTCGGCCAGCGATGAGGTGGTTGCCTCAACCAGCGCCTACGAACGGCCGCAACCGCATGCCTGCTTCATTCTCGATATCAATGATGACCTGGTCAACGATGGCGGTATCATGGATCTGATCGAGCGCGAAGCCCGGCTTTTCAAGTATGGTTCGGGCACCGGGTCGAATTTTTCCAAGGTCCGCGGCCTGAATGAGCCCCTGTCCGGCGGCGGCGTCTCCAGTGGCCTCTTGTCCTTCCTTAAAATCGCCGACCGTTCGGCCAGCGCCATCAAGTCCGGCGGCACCACCCGGCGGGCTGCCAAGATGGTCATCCTCGACGCCGACCATCCCGATATCGAGACCTTTGTGGAATGGAAGAGTGGCGAAGAGCACAAGGTGGCCTGTCTGGCGGCCGGTAGCCAGGCCGTCCGCCAGTTTCTGGCCCGCCTGAAGGACGCCACCACGCGGCTGGATGTCGCCCAGGCCGACCGCCTGTCTTTCGATCATAACCCGGCACTGCGCGCCGCCGCCGCCCAGGGTCTGGAAGCCGGCCTGCCGGGGGCGTACATCTACCAACTGCTGCGCCGCGTGGCCGAAGGCGATCCGCTGGTGGAGCCGGCCGTCTTTGACACCAACTGGGAAGGCGAGGCCTACAACACGGTGGCCGGTCAGGCCTCGAACAACTCCGTCCGAGTGACTAACGACTTCATGGAAGCGGTCATCAAGAACAAGGATTGGCCGCTGACCATGCGTATCGGCGGCAAGACGATGCGCAACGTCAAGGCGCGGCAGCTGTGGGACAAGATCGCTAAGGCAGCCTGGCAGTGCGCCGACCCGGGGCTGCAGTTCCACAGTACTATCAATGAATGGCATACCTGCCCCGAGGACGGTGCCATCCGGGCCTCCAATCCCTGCTCAGAGTACATGTTCCTGGACGACACGGCCTGCAATCTGGCCTCGCTTAACCTGACCAAATTCTATGATGACCGGCAGCACCGCTTCGACGCCGACGGCTACCGTCACGCCACTCGGCTCTGGACCATCGTGCTGGAAATTTCGGTGGCCATGGCCCAGTTCCCGTCCAAAACCATCGCCCGCAAGAGTTACGACTATCGAACACTCGGCCTGGGCTACGCCAATCTTGGCACCCTACTGATGCTGATGGGCCTACCCTATGATTCAGAAGCCGGGCGCAGCGTGGCGGCGGCCGTGTCGGCCATCATCACTGGCGAGGCTTACGCCCAGTCGGCCCGTCTGGCGGCCGAATTCGGCGCCTTCGCCCGCTACGGCGCTAATAAGGACAGCATGCTACGCGTCATCCGCAACCACCGCCGCGCCGCCTGGAATAGCCCGGCGGCCGAATACGAGCAGCTGTCGGTGCTACCCTGGCCGCTCGATGCCGACAAGGTAGCCCCCGAGCTGATTCAGCAGGCCCGCCAGGCTTGGGACGAGGCTTTAGAGCTGGGCGAAAAGCACGGCTTCCGCAATGCTCAGGTTACGGCCATCGCCCCGACCGGCACTATTGGCCTACTAATGGATTGCGATACCACCGGCATTGAGCCGGATTTCGCGCTAGTTAAATTCAAGAAACTGGCCGGCGGCGGCTATTTCAAGATCATCAACAATTCGGTGGTTCCGGCCTTGAAGGTTCTTGGTTACCGCGACGATCAGATCGAGGACATCCGCCATTATCTGGCCGGCCATGGCAGTCTGGAAGGCGCGCCAGGCGTTTCGCTGGCCATGCTGCGCGACAAGGGGCTGCCGGAGCAGGCTCTGGCTAGAATCGAGCGCGAACTGGGTAATGCCATGAGCCTCGACCAAGTAATCGCGCTCTGGAATCTCGGCCAGGAGGCCTACGAGACGCTTGGCATCGATGCCAGTCTGCGCGACGATCCGGCCTTCAACTTGCTCAGCTGGCTGGGCTTCTCCGAGTCCCAGATTAGCGAAGCCGAAATTTGGGCTTGCGGCACCATGGGCATTGAAGGCGCTCCTCATCTTAGGAAGGCCGACTACCCGGTATTCGACACCGCCACCGCCTCGGGTCGCTCAGCCGTCCGTTCCATCGCCTGGCAGGCCCATATTGCCATGATGGCCGCCACTCAGCCCTTTGTCTCAGGCGCCATCTCCAAAACCATTAATATGCCAAACAGCGCCAGCTTCGAGGACGTCAAAGGCGCCTATATGACAGCCTGGAAAAGCATGCTCAAGTCCATCGCCCTTTATCGGGATGGCTCCAAGCTATCTCAGCCACTGTCTTCAATCGCCGCTACCACCGATGATCAATTGGCCAATGGCCTGCTCGAGATCCAGAACAACCCGGCTGCGGTCCGGGCCGAGGCTTGCCCGGAAACAACTGCCGCCCATCCCACCAGCGGCGTGCGCATTTCCTTGCCCAACCGCCGCGACGGCTATACCCAGAAGGCCAAGATCGGCGGTCACTCGGTGTTCGTGCGTACCGGCGAATACGACGACGGTCGCCTGGGCGAGATTTTCCTTGACATGCACAAGGAAGGCGCCGCTTTCCGCAGCCTGCTCAATTCGTTCGCCATCGCCGTTTCGCTCGGCCTGCAGTACGGCGTACCGCTGGAAGAATATGTCGATGCCTTTACCTTCAGTCGCTTTGAGCCTAATGGCATGGTGCAGGGACACGAATACATCAAAATGTCGACCAGCGTCCTCGATTACGTATTCCGCGACCTGGCCATTACCTATCAGAACCGCTATGACCTCGGGCAGGTAAAACCCGAGGACCTCAAGGCCACGGCCACCAACGGCAAGCGTGCCAAGAGCGATGAGGCGGGGGCGGCCGGCAATAGCGTCGCCAAGTTGGCGACCAAGCTGGCGGTTAACACCGCCAAACCTCAGAACGAGACGCGTAAAGCCCGCATGCGGGGTTATGAAGGCGACCCCTGCCCGGTGTGCGGCCACCTGACCCTGGTGCGCAACGGCACCTGCCTCAAATGCGAGACCTGTGGTAGTACCACCGGCTGCTCCTGAGACCGCAAGGCCACCGATGTCGGCAACGCTCTCGCATTTGAGGCTTGGTCATGACTTACGCGCAGCGTAAGGAGGCAGTTGGCCATCAGGCCAACTGCTACGTCAGAGTACTGACGGCGTCAGTACTCTGACGAAACCTGTGGTAGTACCACCGGCTGCTCCTGAGGGAGACAAGCCGCTGTGTTCGGCCACGCTCTCGCATTTGAGGTCATAACAGGACACTGGCGCAACGCGCCGGGTGAGCGGCAGGGCCAGAGCGGCCCTGCCGAACGAGACCTGTGGTAGTACCACCGGCTGCTCCTGAGGGTGCAACGCCGTCATCGTTCGCCGCATATTATCGGCTAGCTTGACGAGGTTTTCCGTCTGCGGCACAATGGCGGCGATTTTCAGCAGTCTGCTAGCCAGTAAGGAGAATTTGCCATGTACGATGTAGCCATTTTAGGAGGCGGGCCTGGTGGCTACGTCGCCGCCGAGCAGGCCGCCAGTCTCGGCCTCAGTGTCGCTTTGATCGAGAAGGATGCGCTGGGGGGAACCTGTCTCAACCGCGGCTGCATACCGACCAAGAGTCTGCTTAACGCGGCAAAACTGTACAAGCATGCTTGTCATTCAGCCGCCATGGGCGTCAAGTCCGTTTCGGTCGAGTTCGACCTGGTAGCAGCGATGAGCTGGAAAAGCAACACCGTTAGCCGGCTAGTCGGCGGTGTCGAATTCCTGATGAAGCAGCGCAACGTAACCGTGATCAAAGGCTCAGGCGAACTATCGGGTCCGGGGCGCCTTCTGGTCAAGGAAAGCGGGCAAGTGATCGAGGCTCGCCACATCATCATCGCCACCGGTTCGGTTCCGGCCCGGCCGCCGATTCCCGGTGCCGAGGGTAATCCCGCCGTACTGACCAGCGATGAGTTACTGAATATCAGCCAGCTGCCCAAAAGCTTGGTGGTCATCGGCGGCGGCGTTATCGGTATCGAGTTCGCCAGTTTCTTCGCCGCGCTGGGCATACCGGTCACGGTAATTGAAATGTTACCGGAGATTCTCCCCTTCATCGATGCCGAGGTGGTCGGTGTCCTCAAGCGCACGTTAAAGGGCATTACCGTCCTGGCAGGGACCGCCGTGGCGCGCATTGACGGCACGACGGTCCGCTACTCGAAGGACGGCGCCGAAGGCAGCGCTAGCGGGGAACTCATTCTCCTGGCCACTGGGCGAAGGCCGATGCTCGACGGCATAGGCCTTGAAGCCAGCGGTATCCAGTTCTCAAAAAAAGGCATCCAGGTCGACGATCAATGCCGCACCACTCAGCCGAACATCTGGGCTATCGGCGACGTCAACGGACGCTCGCTCCTGGCCCATTCGGCCAGCGCCATGGGTCGAGCCGTCGCCGCGCTGATCGCCGGCCAGAGCGCCACGATTCCATGGCAGGCCTTTCCCTGGGTGGTGTATGGCGACCCGGAAGCCGCCGGCGTCGGCCTGACCGAAGCCGAGGCCCAGTCCGCCGGTATCGAATACCGCAAGGCGGCCCTGCCAGCCCGAACCAACGGCCGCTTCCTGGCAGAAAACGGCGTTACCGGGCACGGCCTGGTCAATATCTTGGCGGCCAAGGCCGATGGCCGCGTCCTGGGCGTCCACTTGGTCTGCCCGTATGCTGGCGAGATGATCTGGGGCATGCAATACGCGATTGCTAATGGCGCAACCATCCACGACCTGGAGCAGGTGGTATTCCCCCATCCGACGGTGAGCGAACTGTTGCATGACGCTGCGGGAAGTTTATAGTAGCTGGATCCTGATTAGCCGGGTTATAGGCTGATGTGGGATAATGAGGGATGGTCGCACTCAGGGCCATCCCTCATTGTTTGGTGCGGAAGACCCGGTAGTTCATGGCCGGAAAGATCTTGTTCCGTTTTTCGAGTCGCGTTACCCACTCCGTACCGACCGTGTTGGCGCACATCATCTCGTAAATGCGGCCGAAATTGGTCACCGCATCTTCGATTTGCTTGCGGGCGAACGAGCTGGATTTACCGGCCCGCAGCAAGAAGGGCCAATCGGCGGACTGGGCCAGCATAACCTCGCGGGCCGCTTGGTTGAGCACCCGTTCGCGCAGGCCTCCCTCATCGGGGAAACGGTTAGCCAACTCGGTCATACGCTCCACCAGTTTGTAAGTATGGCGGTACAGCCAATCGTTCGATTTGTTTAACCAGACGCCGGCATATCCGTCGTCACCCCATGAGGCATATTCCGGCGTGGTCCGGACGCAATCGGCCTTGTTCCGCCAGGCCTCGGATAGGGTCACGAAACTGAGTTCACTGGTCGCTTGGGCGCTGCGGAAAATAGCCTCCAGCCAGTCGATGCCTTCGTACCACCAATGGCCGAACAGCTCGGCATCGAACGGCGCAACCAACAAGGCTGGCTTGCGCATTAAAGCGCTGGCTTTGCGCAACTGCCGCGTCCGGCTGTACAGAAAATTCTCGGCATGCTCGATGACCTTCAAGGCGGCCCGTTCCGGCTTGTACAGTTGCTTGGTCTCGGTATGTCCGGTTACCGCCCAATACTTGAAGCCGGTAAAGGTCCTCACCTGCTTAAGATCGATGAAAGGGCCGATGTAATCGAGCGGCAGGTCAAAGCCAATATCGCGATAGAACTCCCGATACACCGGGTCGGATGGATAACCGTCGTCTTCTGACCAAACGGCATCGGTTGATTCTATATCGCGAATGAAAGCGGTTAAGCCGTTTTCGCATACTACCGGAGCGTAGGAGCCGAAGCGGGGGGCTGGTCGACCGAGCATCGCGGAACGGGTGGTGATAACCGTATACTGGAGCCCGTAGGCGGACAATACATCCTGCAGACCGGGAAACCAGCCGAGTTGTGGCAGCCAGAAGCCGTTTGGCGCCCGCCCGAAGCTGGATCGAAAAGCCACCACCCCGGCTTCTATCTGCGCGGCAATCGCTTGGGGCAGGCTCTGGTACAGCGGCAGAAAAGCATGGGTCGCCGCGCTGGTCAGGAGGTCGAGTCGGCCTTTTTTATAGTAGAAATCAAAGGCATTGAGGATATTCCGGCCATGCAAAACGGTAAAGTCTTCGAGATTCTGGCGGTAGAGATCGGCATACAAGATGGCTAAGGGCAATTGCTCCTGGTCATCCGCCAAGCGTTCCAGTTCCTTGTCGGCCAACTCCAGCTGCTTGCCCAACCAGGCAATGTAGCGATTTTGCAGCAAGGTGTCGGCCAACATGGTTGTCAAGGTCGGGGACAGGGCTAGGCTCAGGCGCCAGGGCACGCTGTCGGCCTCCAGCCGGGCAAACAGGCGCAATAAGGGTAGGTAGCATTCCGACAGCGATTCGAACAACCAACGCTCTTCGAGGAACTGCGGATAATCTGGTTGCCGGACAAACGGCAGATGGGCATTGAGGACAAGGGCGATGCTGCCGCTTTGCATGGTTACTCCGTGTCAGACATTGAATTCGTCCATGATGCGTGCCGTGCTCGACACGGAAGCAGGCATCACGTCCAAGGTGGCGATTCCGGACAGTATGGCCATCTCGGTGCTGAACTCGTCCATGGCTGCAAACGTTGCCTCGCTGAGCATGCCCGGCGTGCGCACCAAAGGCGCTTTGGCTAGCGTGACCGGACGGGTTTTCTTGGCGCAGAGTTCGATGCTGTACCAGGTATCTGGTTCTGGTAAATGAATATACCAGCTGGAATCCTGCCGACCTACCGTTACATCGAATTGAGTCGCTTCTGTCGAACCCGGCGCTTCTATCACCCGCAGGAACAAGCCTCCAAAACTGCTGTCGAGCTGCAGGGTTTCGAGCTCTTCGTCCCGGATATCCCAGAAGACGAAAGCCCAACCCGGATCCCGCACCAGAACCTGCAAATTGGTTTCGTTATAGCGGTTTTCAATACAAGCCGCCGCATCGAGCGAAGCGTCGATTTCGTCCAATTCGGAGCCGGAGAATTTTTTTTCTTCAATATGCACAGCCGTATGGCCAGCCATGCGTCGATCTTTGGAGTCCTCGTCGAAGGCTTCTATCAATTCGCCAATTATGAACATCGGCTCCAGCCCGACCGGTAAATCCAGTCCGACCTTCTCGGCCAATGAATAGAGGGCTTCGATCGATAACCCGTTCAGCTTTTCTATCGTCACGGGTTCATAATCTTGTAACTGGCGCCTATGTGTCAAGTGCAGCCGGCGGAATGGCGCCGGTGGCGTCGTCATGCGGCTTGTGTCGGCGGCGGCGTTTTCGTGGCTTGTGCAGTTTTGGCTTGGGTTCTGGCGCGATGAAATTGGCCCGGACGGCGGCCTCCACCTCGATACGGGGCAAGGTGATTGGATCAAGAAAGGCCCGCGCCTGTTGCAGGGCGTTGCGATAAGCCTCCGCGGTATCGGCAGCTGGAACTTGCACGGCTGCCAGTACTGGCTGGCGCAGCAAGAAGGTCAACAAGGCGCCGAGCGTTTTATCACCGCTGCGGTTGACATAATCGTCCATCGCCTGGATATCATCGCACAGGGCTTGCCTAGCCGGTCCGCTGCGGTCAAGGAAGTCCGCCATGGCCGGCAGGATAGCGCCCAACAATCCGTAGGCATGCAATTCAAGGCAGATGGACAAGGCCTTAGCGCTGCTGATTATCTTGATAGCCTCCTCACCCAGACGGCTGACGGAGGCGGTCCGCAACAAGGGTGCGGTGCGACGGATGGCCAGCCGGGTCAACCAAGCGATGCTGAACCCAGTGCTGACGGAATATTTAATGGCGCGTATCATGCGCACCGGGTCTTCGCTGAAAATGGTTTTCAACGATATGACTGGCACGATGCGCTTGGCTTTGATATCACGCATGCCCTGGACATAATCAACGATATGATTGGCGACTGGGTCGTAATAGAGCGCGTTGATACTGAAGTCGCGTCGCAAGGCATCCTCATCGATGGTGCCGTATTCGTTACCAATGGTGCCCTGTCCAATTGAACGGAAGGTTGACACTTCGTAGATTTTCTGACCGGCGTAGACATGCACCAAACGGAAGCGCCGGCCGATGATACGGCTACGGTAGAAAATTTTCTTGATGCGCGGGGGCGGCGCGTCGGTAACGATATCATAATCCTTTGGCCGCTTGGCCAGTAGCAGATCGCGGACGGCGCCGCCAACGATATAGGCTTCATGGCCATTCTCGCGCAGTTTCCGGACGATGCGGACAGCATCGGGATCCAGGTCGCGCATATCGATGGAATGTTCCGCGGCGGTATAGATGAGGGCTTTTTTTTCGAGTTTGCCATTTTCGGCTTTATGATACCGTGTCAGCACATGATCCCCATGGCGCGTCCGGTTGACCGGAAAAGCGCCTGATTGGTCTGGTCGCCGGTTTTTATCCGGAACGGGTGCGGTTCCTCCAGCTGGTTCAGATAGCGGGAGGAACGTAAACCGCCGGCCTTGGCGCCGAAGCGGCGGTAATTTTGGCTTACCGCCGCTTCAGCCGTATAATAACCTGGCAAGGGCGGTGCTGGTCAATCACCGCCGGCCTTGGTTAGCAGGTTGTTGATCGCGAGTATACTCGCGCGGTGTTGAGTTTTTTAACAACCTGCTAGAGATGCCGATCCAGCCAGGACTGGATATCGGCGCTCACCTCGTCTCGCACCGTGTCATTGAGCATTTCATGGCGGCCATCGGGATACAGCTTGGTTTCAATATCGACGATGCCGGCCGTTTGATAGCTGCGCTGCAGGAGGGCAAAGGCGCCGGTGGCGGCTCCGACCGGGTCTTTTTGGCCAGCGAATAAGTATAATGGAAGGTTTTTAGGAATGGTGGCAAAGCTTTTCGGACGGTCGATCCATTTGAAGCCGGCTAGCAGATCTCGGAACAAGCCAAAGGTGACCACGAAGCCACACAAGGGATCCTTGATATATTTATCGACCTCGGCTGGATCACGCGATAGCCAGTCGAAGGCTGTCCGGTTTGGTTCAAAGGCTTTGTTGAAGGCTCCAAAGCTCATCGAATTCATCATCGGGGTCGGCCGTTTTTGGCCTTTAAAGGTGCAGCCCAGTGCCGCGATCAGGCGGGCTACCCCCAACAAAGCGCCACGGTTCAGTCCAGTCCCGGACAGGATGCACCCATCTATTTCATTACCGTACAAGGTAATAAAACCCTGCGACAAGAAAGACCCCATGGAATGGCCCATCAGGAATGATTTGGTGCCCGGAAGCTCTTGCTTGCAACGTCGCGCCAGCCCATGAAGGTCGTCGATGACGCGCCTAAAACCAGCTCGGTCGGCAAACCAGCCGAGTTCGCCTTCGGCGGCCGTCTTGCCGTGCCCACGGTGGTCTGGCGCCCAGACCTCATATCCGGCCTTGGTCAATTTTTCAGCCAAGCGGGCATAGCGGGCGGCATGTTCGGCCATGCCATGGGCTACGAGTAAGCAGGCCTTCGGTTTCAGCTCGGGAGCCCAGCGATAGACGTGGATGCTTTTACCATCATCGGCGATGTAGGAAAATTCGGTTGCTTTCATGCCGAAAGTATACATCAGTTTTATTATTTTTGCAGATTTTTTATTATTTATTCAAGTTTGGCAGGCAATGTGCCGAGATTCAAAAGTGGAGAGGTGGCACCTGTGCTTGCCTATTTCGGCTTCCAGGCTGAACTAACCCTCTTCTATGATATTCGGCATCGGAACGAGCAACTTTAAGCTCATTTCGAGGAAACCAGTGGCAAAAGGTGGAATTAGACCATCGCCAGCCGGTTTACCCGCATCAGTAACGGTTTTCACCGGGAAGGAGGCTGCTTTTTTTTTGAAAAGCCTGGGTTGTCGTACTGGAAGCCGCTTTAGCTGGCTGACCAGGCGCTTGCCCCCGTTTTTCAGGAACGACGCTGCAAGGCGGTCGTCCCACACTATGGCAAGGATGCCATGGTGCCAAGACTCAAGGAGGAAGTCATGATCATTAATCACAATCTTAGCGCTATGTATGCCAACCGCCAGCTCGGCGTCAACGGTACCCACAACGACCGCAACATGGAACGCCTCTCGTCCGGTATGCGCATTAACCGTGCCGGCGACGATGCTTCCGGCTTGGCCGTATCCGAGAAGATGCGTTCCCAGATCCGCGGCTTGAACCAGGCTTCTACCAACGCCTCGAACGGTATTTCATTCATCCAGACCACCGAAGGTTACCTCCAGGGAACGCAGGACATTCTGCAGCGCATTCGCGAGCTGTCGGTTCAGGCCTCCAACGGTATCTACACCGCTGAAGACCGTATGCAGATCCAGGTGGAAGTTTCCCAGCTGGTCGACGAGATCGACCGCATCGCCAGCCATGCTCAGTTCAACGGTATGAACCTGATGACCGGTCGTTTTGCGCGCGAAACCGGCGAGAACCTGGTAACGGCCTCGATGTGGCTGCATATCGGTGCCAATATGGATCAGCGCGAACAAGTTTTCATCGGAACCATGACTGCCGGCGCCTTGTCCGTCAGAAATGTATCTAGCAATGAAGTGCTGTCGCTGTCCACTCCCGAGAATGCCAACCGCTCGATCGGTGTCCTCGACGAAGCCCTCAAGCGCGTCAATAAGCAGCGTGCCGACCTCGGCGCCTACCAGAACCGCCTCGAATATGCCATCAATGGCATCGATATCGGCGCGGAGAACCTGCAAGCGGCCGAAAGTCGCATTCGCGATACCGATATGGCCTCGGAAATGGTCGACTACACCAAGAATCGCATCCTGATTCAGGCCTCGACCGCTATGTTGGCCCAGGCCAACCAGAAGACGCAATCGGTCTTGCAGTTGCTGCAGTAAGGCAGTATACTCTAGTTGATAACCGCTCCGGGGCGTCCGCGCTCCGGGGCATCTGAGCATCAGTAGTATGGTCTTTGAAATATACTCTCACGTGCATGCCGGTGGTGATGCCCTCCCCTATTTAGGGAATGACATCCCCGCTGTGCAGGGTAATGAACGGACGAGAAGGGGCGTACACACGATTTCTCGGCCCTGTTAGTCATGCACACGGGACACATGGCAAGGATTGCCATGTCGTTAGTCCTGCAAGGAGGGTCATATGATTATCAATCACAACATGAGCGCCATGTATTCCAATCGAACTTTGGGCGTTACCCAGGGCGAACTTAACAAGAACATGGAACGGCTGTCTTCCGGCATGCGCATCAATCGCGCCGGCGACGATGCCTCCGGTTTGGCCGTTTCGGAGAAACTCCGCAGCCAGATCCGCGGCCTCAACCAAGCCCAGAAGAACATCGAGAACGGTGTATCCTTCATCCAGACTACGGAAGGTTTCCTCCAGGGAACGCAGGATATCCTGCACCGCCTGCGTGAATTGTCCGTCCAGTCGGCCAACGGCGTTTATACCGCCGAAGATCGCATGCAGATCCAGGTTGAGGTTTCCCAGTTGGTCGACGAGATCAACCGGATTGCCAGCCATGCCCAGTTCAATGGAATGAACATCCTGACCGGACGTTTTGCCTCTGAAGGCAATCAGGTCATGCAGTTGCAGGTCGGCGCCAACATGGACCAGAACGAGCGTATTTTTGTCGGTACTATGACCGCCCAGGCCCTCGGCTTGCAGGGTGCGCAGGGAACCAACGAGAATATCTCCATCTCCACGCCGGAAAGTGCCAACCTGGCTATCGGCAATCTTGACGCCGCCTTGAAACAGGTTTCCAAGCAGCGCGCTGACCTGGGTGCCTACCAGAATCGTTTTGAATCGGCATCCAAGAGTGTGGCTATCGCTTCCGAGAACCTACAGGCTGCCGAAAGCCGCATCCGCGACACCGACATGGCATCGGAAATGGTCAACTTTGTGAAGAACAACATCCTGTCCCAGGCTGGCGGAGCTATGTTGGCCCAGGCCAATACTCGTTCCCAGTCTGTCATGCAGCTGTTGGGCTGATAAACCGTTCGCGTTTCCGGAGAGCTTCCTGGACGTCGTCTTTCCGGGACGAATAGCTTGGAAAAAGAGAGGATCCCGCCCCCTTCTCTTTTCCTTTTTTAGATAAGGAGGAGCGTATGACTATAGACGTTTCCACCACAAGCCATCTTCCACCCCAAGTAGCCGCGGCTCAGGCCGCACAGGCTCACGCCGCGCAGGCTCAAGTCGCGGAACGCGCGGCTGCCGCCACGGCGGCCGTCGAGTCAGACGCTGTCAGCGAGATTCACAAAACCCTCAAGGAACTGGCCACCGTCAGCGCGGTCTTTGAACGCCGTCTGTCCTTTCATATCAACGAGAAATTGGGACAAATGGTGGTAAAGGTTATCGATCGGGAAACCGAAAGGACAATCAGGGAGATTCCGCCGGCTGAGCTGCAACACGTAAGGGAGCGGATTCGCGAGGTGATTGGCATTCTTTTCGACGAGCAGGCCTAACGGGCCACTGCCGAAGCCGTATGCGGCTGGCGCTTTGACGAAAAGAGCACCCGGGCGAGGAGGCCTTTTCGGCGCATGTCGGATATTAGTATACCTGGTTCAAACAGCAATGCCGATATCCAGCGGATGATCGAGCAGCTCATGGAAATCGAGCGCGCTCCCCGAGTCAGGGCTCAGGAGCGGGTCGATGACTTACTCGGTCAAAAAAGCGCCTGGCAAGACTTGAACCGCCGCATGATATCCCTGCGCGAGGCTTCCAAGCAACTATTCTCCTTCCAAAACCCTTTCAACACCCGCGTCGCCACCTCTTCTGACGAGTCGGCCCTGACGGCTACCGCCAGCCGCGAGGCGGCCGAAGAAACCATTGATTTTACGGTCAAACAGTTGGCTCTGGCCGACCGCTTCATGAGCGCCCCACTATCGGAAGCCTATCAGGTTCCCGCCGGCCATTACAGCTTCGCGGTCGGTGAGGAGCAGCTGGTCTTCGATTATCGCGGCGGCAGTCTGCGTGATTTCAGCGATTCAATCAACCGCCGCAATAGCGGGCTTATCCGGGCTCAAGTTGTGCCGGTTACCAGCACGGAGCGAATCCTGGTTATAGAAGCCTTGCGCACCGGCTCCGAGGCCCGGCTGGGTTTTGCCGACGCGGCTGAAAGCCTGGCCTTGGCCGCCGGGTTGATCGAAGCGGCTAGCGCCAGTCGCCAGGACTTGGCTGCCAATCAACCGGTGGCCTTTAGCCGCCCGGTTGACCCCGCCTTGACCCTGTACCAGGATGGTGCCTTGCAGGTTAAGGCCGGCGCGGAAGCCGCCATACGCGTAGCGGCAGCGGTTCCAAGCGCCAACCTGATGCTGGAGCTGGAAATACTTGTCCAAGAGCGGCCCGCCGCCCCCAGCTCGAGCGCGCCGCCGGGACCAGGCATTCCAGCCACCGGCAGCGTCACCTATGAAGACATAACCATCCAGAGCGCGCCTTCGTCGGCCATCTTGCCGGATTGGACACCTCCTCTGCCGCCACCCCGTCGCCAGGACAACCAGATACTCTACGCCCTGGATGGCAATGGACGCTCGGTTGCCCTACCGGAAACCCGACCTAGCGCGGAGTACCAAACCATCCAGGTGCCGCTAGCCCTGTTTCTGGACAATTTCGCTGGCTTGGGTATCCGCAATAACAACACCCACCATGATGTCTCGATCCGCTCCGTCCGGGTCTATGATCCGACCGAAACCAGCGGCTTTCGACCGCTCAATGCCGCCAGCACCGCCCGTGATGCCATCGTGGTCATGGAGGGCATCGAAGTAACCCGGCCGACCAACAGTATTGATGACCTGGTTCCCGGTGTCACCTTGAATCTGCACGTCAGCAGCGATAAACCAGTCGAGTTGACCATCGAACCGGATCGTGAGACCGTCAAGGAAGCGATCATCGGTCTGGTTGGCACCTACAACCGAATCATGGCCGAAATAAATGTCCTGAGCCGCAACGAGGACAGCGTGGTTGATGAGTTAAGCTACCTGACCGAGGACGAAGAAGCCACCTACCGGGAACGCTTGGGCATGTTTCAAGGCGACAGCACGCTCAGCCAGATGCGCGGCAGTATGCAACGCATCATGATGAACAACTACGCCACGCGCGATGGCCAGTCCGTCCTGGCAAACTTTGGCATCTCGACCAACTCCCAAACCGGCGGCGGCTTCGATGCTTCCAGGATGCGTGGTTACCTGGAAATCAACGAAGACCAGCTGATGGAAGCGCTGAACAGTAATTTCAACCTGGTGCGCGACGTTTTCGGTCGGGACAGCGACAATGACCTGATCATCGATTCCGGCGTGGCCTTTATGCTGGATTCCTTAATTAAACCTTATGTCGAAACCGGCGGGATCATGACCTTGCGGACCGGCACCATTGATAGCATGATTACCAGGGAGCGAGCGACTATTACCAGCCTCGATGTTTCTTTGGCGCGCAAGGAAGCGGAACTCAAGCGACGCTACGGGCTCATGGAGAGCGCCCTCAACCAGATGGAGTCTTCGTCCAGCGCCTGGGATAATTTCTCCAACCAGCAAGGAAATGATTGACACTCGCCGCAATTCAGGTGACTATCGTAGGATTGGGGCCAACCACAACGGAGAGACGCATGATAATCAAGGTCAACGACCAGGTAACGGAACACAACTTCGCTCAAGAGACCTATGGCGATATACTAACTTTTCTCGATGAAAAGGCCGAAAAGGCCGGGCAGATCATCGTCGCCATCACACTCAACGGTCAGAGCGTCGGCGCCGACCACGTGGTAAGCCTGGCCGCTAATCCGTGCCAGCCAGACGACGGACTTGAAATCCGCACCCAGCCGATTCGCTTCATGCGCGTTGATGCTATTAGTATCCTCCTTGGTCTGACCGATGCGATGCGCTCCAACCCGGATGCCGAGCGCGTCGCCGCCTTGAAGGCTGATACCGTCGAATTTCGGAACCGCTATAGCGGTCTGTTTTCGGCTGAGGAAAACTCGTTTATTGACAGTTTGCTAGAAACGCTTCGGAGTGTACCGGAAGAAAACCTTGCCACCTGCCACGACAAACTGGAGCAGGTTCGCCTGTTCTTTTCGGAGCGCTTGGCCGAGGCCGAGGATCCTCGGCTGGCTATGGTTAAGACCACGGCGCTATTCCAATCGTTATTTGACGACTTGGGGACAGTATCCGTCCGCCTCCAGACCGGAAAAGACAGGGCGGCGATGCATACCATGGTGGTGATAGTCGAACTGATTAACAAGACGGTGCGCATCCTGCCCGACTTTATTGCCGTCCTGCCCGATAGCCGGGATCTGCGGATCGACAACCAGACAATCCAGGAATTCTACGACAATTTCAATGGCGTTTTACGAGAATTGATGACGGCCTTCGAGCATAAGGATTCCGTTCTGATCGGGGACCTGGCCGAATATGAAATCCGGCCACGCATGGCGGTTTTTTTTAAGGCAATCGATGCTTTGATCGGTCAGGAACAAGCATGCTGAACCGACTCCCCCTGGCAATCTCGATGATTCAGACCAATCCAGGGGATCCCAGGATTTATATCGGCATCGGCGTTGTTATCCTCCTCGCCATAGTAATCAACCTGATTGTCAAGCGAGTCAGGAATCCTGGCGGCGCCAATACAGGTTCCAGTGGTTCAGGTGCTTACAGGGCTGGTAGCGGTGGCAGTACCAAACCGCTCAGTCACGGCGGGTTTATCCGACAAGCCACGTCGGCCGGTTTCTCGGGCAATGAAGCTGCCTTCCTTGAACAATATGCGCGGCAATTGAAAATCATCAATCCTTCGGCCATTTTCGGCACTGCCGAGAGGCTCGATGCCTTCATCAAGGCGGCATACAAGACTATCGAACATTACGCGAAAACCGAAGTCGATGCCGAGGCCGAAAAAGCGCAACTCTTTGCCATTCGCAACGCCGTTGGGCAGCGCATGAAAACTGGGCACATGGTGCAAGCCACCTATCAGTTGCAGCCCAAGTTGCCGCTTTCCATGGAGAACGCCAAAGGCAATCATTTTGCGACTATCTTGTTGCGTAATGACAGCGATGGGTTGTTGATTGAAAAACCAAAAGATGCTTTCGGTGATTACATACCCTTCACGCGCGGCAGTAAAATTACCGTTTTTTTCTACACCGGCAATCATCAAGGCTATCAATTCAAGACCAAGATTCAGCGCACGGCCGATAGCAACGGGCATCTTTATCTGGTTTTAGCCCATAGCCAGGCTATTTCCTCTTTGCCATCGCGCCAGCATGAACGCACCACCGTGCGAATCCCCTGCCGCTTTTTCCGGGTTCAAGTCCAGGTGAGCGGTCAAGGAAAATCGGCCAAGCGTTTGGTCCATGCCGAAAATGTACCAATTGCCGGCATGATCAGTGATATCTCGGCCGGCGGCTTATCCATTCAAACGGTTAGTCCTTTACATAGCGCTGAATTCGCCAAGATCGTCTTTGATGCCGGCTTCGGTGAACGCAGCGTTTTTGCCACGATAGTACGAACCAACCGCTTGAAAAACAGCTTTGCCATGCATGTCCGCTTCGTCAAAGCTACCCGGAAGACCATCAACGAATTGCATGCCCTTGTTTTTGGCTATGCGTGAAGGGTTGCCCGGGCAAAGCGTATCGTTTTTCGCCGGAAGGCTCGAATTATTGCTGATAAAGTCGTTATCGCCGGTTTGAATCAAGGATTTGGGACTTCTTGACCTCTGAAACTCTTAGCACTACAATTAGAACATGAAAGTAATCGACTTGACCAATCTGCGGCGGAAGGACGCTCCTGTCCTGTACCGTAAGGTGTACTACGCCGATGCCATTGTGGAAGTCATGGCCGATTCCTTGAGCCTCCCCATTGAGTTTGTGGTTGAACACAAGCCGTTGGGTGGCGTCGAAATCCGGGTTACCTTGATTGATGATATTGACTACCCCATCTTGCCAATCATCAATCATTTAAAACTGCATATCAGTGAGCTGCAGAGCAACGGGGCTCTCCCCTGATCACGATCCAGTGCCGAACGTCCGAGGAGACCGCGAAACTGGGCAAGCGCCTGGGGCAAGTAGCGGCTCCAGGCATGGTTTTTGCGTTTCGCGGCGGTTTAGGGGTCGGTAAAACCTGTTTTATCCAAGGACTGGCCGAGGGTTTAGGGATCACCGATACGGTCAACAGCCCGACCTATACCATCGCCAACGAATATGAGGGTCGCCTCAAATTCTTTCACATCGATGCCTACCGACTGAATGGGGCGGCCGACTTTGAGATGATGGATGCCGCCTATTTCCTGGATAGTGGCGCGGTTTGCGCCATTGAGTGGAGTGAAAACATCAACGAAGCACTGCCGGCCAATTGCTCGATTATTACTATTTCGATCCTGGATGATGGTAGCCGACAAATCCAGATAGCGGCCGGCGCACTGGAAAGCGAGCTCTCATGAATTGTTTGGCTATCGATTGTTCCACCGAGATACTGGGCGTAGCCGTCCTGCACGCGCCTGATACCGAAAATACAGCCGCTCAACTTTTGAAACATCCCTACCGCCAGCCGGCTAATGGCACAACCCCACAAGGCTTGGTTAGCCTGTCAATCGACACTGGCTTCCGGCACGCCGAGCGGCTGATGTCAGCCGTGGATTATTGCATGCGCGAGGCGGGTTTGGCGGCCGAAGAACTGGACTTACTGACCTGTAGCGGCGGTCCCGGTTCTTTTACCGGCTTGCGGATCGCCTTGTCGACCATTAAAGGGCTGGCCTTAGGCTTAGCAAAGCCCTTTGTCCTGGTTCCAACTTTGGATATTTGGGCTTATGGTTATCAAGCCCTGGCTCCGGTGGTTGTACCAGCTTTGGATGCCAAGCGTTCACAGTTTTATACCGCCATCTATCGCCAGGGCTGCCTGGTCGATGGTCCTTTTGACATCAACCCGGCGGCCTTGCAAGCCAAATTGCCCAGCGATGAGTCGGTTCTATTCGTTGGCCCTCATGGCGGGCTGTTGTCACGCCAGCTCGGCAGCAACAGCCGTTGGTATTTTATGCCTCAAACCAGGCAAGCGCCACTGCATAGCCTAGTTGCCTTGGCGATAGCTGGCTATCAGCATTCGGGGGCGGCCTCGGCGGAAGCTGGACTCTTATACTTGCGAGCTAGCGATGCCGAAGAAGCAGCCGCCCGACAAGAGAAGGCTCCATGACACTGCCAAACCAGCCGGAGGAGCTGGAATTCCTCGAACCAATTGAGGATGCACCGCCTAGCGCTGGACAAGTCAGGGTAACCATGGCCGCTGTTGGCGATCCAGCCGAGGCTCTCGGCCAAGCCATTGCGGAGGAGTCAGCCGGTGAATGGCTCGAACCGGCTGATCCTTCGTCCACCAATGACCTCTATCAGCTGCGGTCGTGCCTCAGGCATTTGGTATTGTCATACAAGCATCTGCCTTCACCGGCGGCGCTACTGGATGGCCAGCTGAATCTCCGGTACAAGAATCAAGCCTTCGGCAAGTTGCTTCACCTGTATAATTATCCGGCTTCGCAATCCTTTTTTAATGTCTTTGGCCGTAACTTGCCACCCGAACAAGCCAGCCACATCTACCAAGCGTTACATTCTGATGAAACCGGCTTTTCCTGGAACGGTGATATCAGGCACAAGACCCACGACCTAGTAACCTTGATTACCCGGGTTAAGATGGTACCGTTTTTCCGGATGGCGGAGAGGGTCGAGGAACCGTTAGCCTGGACGGTTTTCCTGGATGACATCACGGCGGACTTGAACAATGGGCTGCGGCAGACCTTCATCGGCTTACTGGCGGCGTCAAAAATCAAGGATAACGATACCGGCAAGCACATCGAGCGGGTCAATCTCTATTCGAAGGCGCTGTCCGAGACCATCTTTCGCGAAAAATTGGATCCATCAATCGATGCTGATTTTGTCGATGAGATCGGTTTTTTGGCCGCCATGCACGATGTCGGCAAGATTGGCACCCCTGACGATATTCTGAACAAGCAAGGCCCGCTTAGTGAAGCAGAATGGGTACTCATGCGCGAGCATACCATCAATGGCGCCTTTATTCTTTCGTCCCACCCAAACCGGATGGCCACCCAAATCGCCCAGTCGCATCACGAGCGCTGGGACGGCACCGGCTACCCCTACCGGCTGGAGGGAGAGATGATTCCGCTGCCAGCCAGGATCGTGGCTGTGGCCGACGTCTATGATGCCCTGCGCATGCGTCGTTCCTACAAGGCGCCTTTCAGTCATGAAACCGCCAGCCAGATTATCATAGCCGACTCCGGCAAACAATTTGATCCCAGCCTGGTAATTATTTTTAAGCGTATCCATCAGCAATTTGATCGCATATTCAATGAAAACGCGGATTGAATCGCTCCCACCTGCCTTTGTCCAGAAAACGGGTAACGGATGAGGTCAAGCGTCGGTCAGGGCTGCTGACGGGCCGTCCATTCAGCGAGCAGATCTTCGTGGGCAGCTATCGTGGCCTGTATAGCCAGATCATGTAGCCGGCCGCGGCCATACTGGTCCAATCCTTCCTGAATGTAGAGATGCTCCAAAATCCCCTTCATCTCCTGGATTCCGAAACCCGGTTCCGCCGCTCGTCTTTGCAGCAGGGCGGCGCGTGCTTTTACATAGGTATTATGAAGGGTGGCATTTTCCCAATCGGTGCTTGACATGGTATCCTTTCCGCAGCCTTGATGCGCAAAAAAAGCCGCCCCGGTAAGGGCGGCCATGCGATCTGGCGACAGGGGGACTTGAACCCTCGACACAGCGGATATGAGCCGCTTGCTCTACCATCTGAGCTATGTCGCCACGCTTGCGCCCGCTCTTTATACCGGAAAGCGGTCGTTTGTGTCAACCATTTTTCCGGTTTTTCGGCTTCAGGAATTCAATCTGGCCAGGTGGACCAAGCCTTCTAAGGCCAGATCGGGAATAAAACGGTAGGTCTGAAAAGTGGGCAGGCCTGGCCGCAACCGTTCCAGGATCATCCGACCATGGTCTTGGCCGGTAGCGATGACGCTAACCGGTTCGGCCATTTCGGCCGACATGCCCAGGATTAAATCCCGAACCAGGCCGGTATAGCCAAAGAACAGGCCGGCTTGCAGGGCTTTTCCGGTGTTCCGGCCGATATACAAGGGCGGCGCCTCCAGCGGCACGGCGGATAATTGGGCGGCCGATTGGCACAAGGCCCGGGCGGCCGTTTCCAGCCCCGGAGCGATGGCCACGCCCAGCAATTCGCCGTCGCCGTTGAGTGCGCTGATGGTAATGGCGGTGGCGAAATCAACGACCAGGCAGGCTCCGGCAGCGACATGCTTGGCCGCGAGGGCCGAGCAGACGATGTCGGCCCCGACTTCGGCCGGCTGTTCGGTGCGGATGCGGATACCGCTGCGGATGCCAGGACCGACCAGTCTGGTTTCCTTGCCGAAGGCCAGATGGACGGCCTGCTGCAAGCGTGGGGTGAGCGCTGGAACGACACTGGCCATAAAAGCCCGCCCCACCCGGCAGCCGGGTAAACGAGCCAGGGCGGTTTGCATCAATAAGGCATATTCGTCGGCCGTGCGATCGGGGCTGAGCCGGATGACCGTCAGCCAGGCATCGCCATCGCGCAGGCCGATGTTGACGGCGCTATTGCGGGCATCAATGGCCAGTAGCATAGCTGCGTTCCCTACAATCCAAGATCGGCCGCCCGGGCGCGCATGGCCAGGATGGTTTCGTGGATTAGCTCATCCAACGGCAGGCCGAGTTTGGCGGCTCCCTGTTCGATGATGTCGCGCCGGACGGCAGCGGCAAAGGCGGCCGTTCCCCACTTCTTGCGTACTGACTTGACCTCCAGGTCCATGACGCTTTTTGAGGGTCGGACGTAGGCGCAGGCGGTAACAAAGCCGGTCAGCTCATCGGTAGCAAAGAGAACCTTCTCCATGGCATGAAGCGGCTCGACGGTTGAGCAAATTCCCCAACCATGGCTTTCCACGGCCCGGATAAAGGCGGCGTCCAGGCCAGCCTCAGCCAAGATCCGCCCGGCATGCTGGAGATGCTCCTCGGGGTAGCGGCCATAATCGATGTCGTGCAGCAGGCCAACCAAGCCCCAAAACTCAGGATCATGGCCGAGTTTGACGGCGAAATGGCGCATGACGGCCTCCACGGCCAGGGCATGCCGGAACAATGAATCGTCGGCGTTGTATTGCCGCCACAACGCTATCGCTTGGTTTCTGTCCATGGTTACTCCCCGCTGGATCACCATAATCCATTTTTCGGCCTTCGGCAAGCGTACTTTGGCAAATGACAAGCGACGACGCCAGCTTGAATTGGCTTGCAGTGCTTGTCATTTTTTACGCTATACTGCATAGTAGCCCCAAACTGAGGCGGCCTGTCGGTGACGGGTTTTGCCATGAAAGGATACTGGCTTGATCAATGTTTCTGAACTTAAATTCGGCTTCGGCGAACGCATCCTGTTCAAGGATGTCAATCTCAAATTTACGCCTGGCAATTGTTATGGCATCATCGGCGCCAATGGCGCCGGCAAATCGACCTTTCTAAAAATCCTGTCCGGTGAATTGGAGCAGGATTCCGGCTTAATCAGTTATCCTGCCAACTTGCGCATGGCTGTGCTCAGCCAGGACCATTTCGCATTCGAGTCGGTGCGGCTGCTCGATGTCGTCATGATGGGGCACGCCAAGCTCTACGCCATTCAGCAGGAACGCGACGCCATCTATGCCAAGGAAGATTTCAGCGAGGCCGATGGCCTGCGCGCCAGCGAGCTGGAGGGCGAATTCGCCGAAATGGGCGGCTGGGAAGCCGAATCCCAGGCCGCCATCCTGTTGTCTGGCCTTGGCGTCAGCGAAACCGATCATCCCAAGCTGATGCAAGAAGTCAGCGAAGTCGTCAAGGTGCGCGCCCTACTGGCCCAGGCCTTGTTCGGCAATCCTGACATCTTGTTATTGGATGAGCCGACCAACGGCCTCGATCTGGACAGCGTGGGCTGGCTGGAAGAATTCCTCATCAACTTTGCCAATATCGTGGTGGTGGTTTCGCATGATCGCCATTTCCTGAACGCCGTCTGCACCCATATTTGCGATATCGACTTCGGGCAGATCCGCCAGTACCCCGGCAACTACGATTTTTGGTACCGCATCAGCCGGATCCTGCAGCAGCAGTCCAAGGACGAGAAGAAACGCCGCGAGGAAAAAACCAAGGATCTCAAGGAATTCATCATGCGTTTCTCGTCAAACGCCTCCAAGAGCCGCCAGGCTACATCACGTAAAAAGGTGCTCGAGAAACTGGAAATCGATGACCTGCAAGCCACCAGTCGCCGTTTTCCCTGGGTCGGTTTCAAGCCGGAACGGGAACCGGGCAACAATGTCCTGCGCATCCAGAACCTTGGCCGGGTACTGGACGGCAAGCCTCTCTTCAGTCAACTGGATCTGATGATCAACCGTGGCGACAAGATCGCCTTCGTCGGACGCGAGCATCTGGCCAAGACCGCCTTCTTCCGCATCATCACCGGCGAGGACGGCGAGTATAGCGGCGAATTCTATTGGGGCCAGACCATGAGCAACGCCTATTTCCCCAAGGAAAACAGCCAGCTCTTCGATTCCGACGCCAGCATCGTCGAGTGGCTGAAAACCTTCACCAGCAGTGATGACGATACCTATATACGGTCTTTCCTGGGACGCATGCTGTTTTCTGGCGACGAGGCGCTCAAGCCGGTGCGCGTCCTGTCCGGCGGCGAAAAAGTCCGTTGCTTGCTTTCGCGCCTGATGCTGTCGGCCGCCAACTGCCTCATCCTTGATGAGCCGACCAACCATCTGGACTTGGAAGCCATCACCGCCCTCAACAACGGTCTCATCGAATACGCCGGCGTGGTGTTATTCACCAGCCATGACCATGAATTCGTGAACTCCATCGCCAACCGCATCATCGAATTCTGTCCGGGGGGTGTCATTGACCGCATGATGGGCTTCGATGACTACCTGGCCGATCCGCAGGTGCGCCAGCTGCGCGACGATTATTACCATGGGCATGTCATCGCCGAAATTTAACGCGGCAGCTTGCTTTTGAGGCCGGCATGATTAATAGTTTTGTTAGCTGCGCTCGACTTGTTACCGCAGTGAATCAGGTGAATGGTCGTAGGGGAATGGCGAGTGAATGTGAATATCCGAAGCGGTAACCCCAAACTGCGCTCCCGCTTCCGGGCCACCAGCTTGTTGGCCTTCAGCCTGGTCGGTATTAGCGTGCTTTCTCTTACCATGGTTGGCTACATCATGCTACGCCTAGTTCAGAACGAAATCCGGCGCGAGGCTACCACCAAAAATACCATGCTGGCCTCGTCCATTGCCCATGAGATCGGTATGACCTTCGACCTCTACAGCCGGGCTTTGTCGGTGCTTGGCCAAAGCGGCTTCCAGTCGCAAGCCATGGTCGAGAATGTCTCCAGGAATTTTACGGCCTTCGAGTACATTGAGATTAGCGACCGTGCCGGGATAGTCCAGTTCAACAGCCAGCCGTCCGGGCAAAGCTTTTTTGATATTTCGAAACGCGATTATTTTCTGGAGACGCTGAATGCCAGCGGTGGTTACCGGGTATCGGCCTCGTTCATCTCGGAACGAACCTATCAGCCTACCGCTGTCCTGTCCGTGGCTTGGGCTGGCGGTATCATCGCCGGCCACCTCAATCTGAAGGCCCTTAACGACTACCTGACCGGTATCGAAAAGCGTGATTACGAGATTGCCGTCATCGATCGCAGCGGGTACTACATCGCCAACAGTGCCAGCGTCGCCGTCTATCGCCGCGAGACCGTCGCCCTCGAAAACTGGTACCGCCAGGCTCGGGGCAGCCAGACCGGTAGCCGTTTCGACAAACAAGCCGGCGTCAATACCTTTACCTGCTGGACGGCCGTCCAGAACCTCGATTGGCTGGTCATAATCAGGCAAGCCGACGATTCGATTTTCGCCTCCTCCGATCAACTCAAGCGCACCACCATTTTCACCATCCTGTTGTCAGTGTTCCTGTCTGGGGCCATCGTCATGCTGGTTATCCGCAGTTTTGCCAATGACCTAGCCTTTTTGGTGAGCCATTCCCGGCACCTGGTGGCCGGCGATTATGGTAATCCGGTGCATTATCAAGGTTTCGCCGACTTAGCGCCCCTAGCCCTCAATTTCGATTTGATGTTCGAGGCAGTCCGGCAACGTGAGGAAAGCTTGAGAGCCAACGAGCGCCAAATCAGCGCCAGCCTGCGCGAGAAGGAAGTCCTGCTCAAGGAAATCCATCATCGGGTCAAGAACAACCTCCAGCTGGTTATCAGCCTGTTATCCTTAAAAGCCGGCGGCGACGAAACCCTGACCGAACAGTTCAGCGATTCCATCGACCGGATTCGGGTCATGAGCATGATCCACGAGATGCTCTATCGATCAACCAACCTGGCCGACATTGACCTGGCCGAATACATCAAGTCCATCACCGAGAAGTTACTCGACAATTTCTTCTTTACGAGCCGCATGCCGTCCTTATCCATCAAGCTGCAACCCATCACCGTCGATATCGATACCGCTATTCCCTGTGGGTTGATAATCAATGAACTGTTGACCAACAGTCTGAAATACGCCTTCAAGCAGGATGGACCGAACCAGCCGGTTTTGTCGATCAGCCTGAGCAAGCTGGATCAAAAACGTATCCAGTTGGTCATTGCCGATAATGGCATCGGCTTGCCTCCTGGCTTCAGCCCGTCCAAGTGCGATAGCCTCGGCATGCAACTGGTGGTTTCATTGACGAGCCAACTGGGCGGCAGCTGGGAACTGGATGGAAAAGCTGGTACCTGCTGGACTATTAGGTTGCCAGTAATCCGGGACGGGAATACTGATTCGCCGCCGACCTGAAAATTTGCGGCCTGGCGGGCGTCCCGTAGCCAGTTGCACTGTCGTTTGCAAGAATTGCTTGCCGATACGTTAATTTGCGCCTATAGTTAAGGCATGACAGACAGCATCGAGCCTAACAGCAATACTCCGCTTCGGGAGCAGGTCTACGCCTTTTTGAAAGCCGGGTTGAATGATGGCGCCCTGAAGCCAGGGCGTTTTCTAGATCTCAACGCCATCGGCAAGGAACTCAACCTATCGCGCACCCCCCTGCGCGATGCTCTCATCCGGCTGGAGGTGGAAGGCTTTATCATCATCCATCCTCGCCGCGGCGTGATGGTCAAGCCGATCGAGATTACCGAAATTCGCGATACCTACCAAATTATTGGCGCTCTCGAGGCATCAGCCTTACTTGAAGTTGCCGGCCAGCTCAAGCGGCACGATATCGAGACCATGGGGCGCATGAACGCCGCCATGCAGCACAGCCTGGCATATGATGATTTTGCCGCTTATTACCGTAAAAACGTTAGTTTTCACGACATTTACCTGGCCAAGAGCGGCAACAATTGGCTTCTAAATACCGTGCACCGTTGCAAGGAACGGCTGTACGATTTTCCGCGTCGGACCGTTTTCCTGCGTAGCTGGGAGGAAGCCTCGGTTCTCGAGCATCAAGTCTTCGTCGATTTGCTGCTCGAGGAACAATGGCAGAAGGCGGCCGATTTTGTCCGAGACGTCCATTGGTCGTTTAGCGCCCAGGAACGCTTTATCAAAGAATACTACTTTGCCGGGATGAACGAGACCTGATCGGCGCCGCTGCGGCGCCACATCAGGTCAGGATCCGTACGAAACGCTTTTTGCCGGCCCGCAGGATTAAGCTACCGTCAAGCGCCAGCAGACCCGCCCCTATCGGGCTCTTCTCGTCCGACCAGGCTTTTTCGCCTACCACCGCGCCACCCTGCTGCACCAGCCGGCGAGCCTCGCTTTTACTCGGGCAGAGGCCGGCATCGACAAACAAGTCAAAGACCGGATAACCGGCCTCAAAGCGCTGCCGTTCCAGCCGGATAGTCGGCATAGCGGCCAGATCACCACCGCCACTAAAGGCGGCCTTGGCGCCGGACAAGGCCTTGTCGGCCTCCTCGGGGCCGTGGATCAGGGCGGTGATCTCCCAAGCGAGGCGCTCCTTGGCGGCATTAATATTGCCGGCCGGATCGGTCAAGGCCTGACATTCTTCCAGCGGTAGGAAGGTGAACATCCTGAGGAAGCGCCCGACATCGGCATCGGTGACATTACGCCAATACTGGAAGAAGTCGTAGGGGCTGACCATGGCCGGGTCGAGGAACAAGGCGCCCTTTTCGGTCTTGCCCATCTTCTTGCCGTCGCTGGTGGTAACTAAGGGGAAGGTCAGGCCGAAGACTTCGACGCCTTCTACCCGCCGGATGAGTTCGATGCCAGCCACAATATTTCCCCACTGGTCATCGCCGCCGATCTGTAGACGGCAGCCGTAACGACGATATAACTCGAGGAAATCGTAGCTTTGCAGCAACTGGTAGTTGAATTCTATAAAGGAGAGGCCGGTTTCCAGACGTATCTTGTAGGCTTCAAAAGTCAGCATCCGGTTAACCGAGAAATGGCGGCCGATATCACGCAGAAATTCAATATAGTTGAGCGTGGCCAACCAATCCTTGTTGTTGGCGGTGAAACCGGTCTGGCCGTCAAAACTGACGAACCGATCCAGCTGAACCCGGAAGCGCTCGGCATTGGCGTCGATATCGTCGTAGCTAATCATCTTGCGCATTTCCGATTTGCCCGAAGGATCGCCAATCCGGGCCGTCCCGCCGCCCAGCAGGGCAATGCCGACATGGCCGGCCGCGCGTAGATGGCGCAGGGCGAAAAACGGTACCATGTGGCCGATATGGAGACTCGGACCGGTCGGATCGCAGCCGACATAAAAGGTAACGGGCTCCTTATCCATCAGGGCCGAAAGACCTTCGATAGCGCTGCACTGTTGGATAAAGCCACGTTCCTGCAGTGTGTGTAATGCTGAATTCATATTCTATTTCCTCGAGGAGCGAGCTATGGTGTTGTTAACAGGTTGTTGAAAAAGCCGGTTGCTTTCTCAACAACCCTAACAATTCCTCGCATAGCTTGCGCTATGCTGCGTAATTGTACCGGCTTTTGAAGTGTTGAAAAGCCGCATTCGCGTTTTTCAACACCCTGTTAGGCGGCCAGCCAAGGCCGGGCGCGCCGCGCCGCCTGACGGCTACCGTCTTGATTATAGCAGGCTGCTAAATCAGTATCAACCAGCCTGTCTTTTGTATTGACCGTTCCACAACTGGCGTATACTATTATAAAACGATGAATATCAAGGATAAACTGGCCAAGGCCTATAATCTTTCGGCCCCCGCCCAAAAACCGGAGGTCGCCAAGCCGGCGACGACCGATCGTGCCGCCGCCAGCCCTGGCAAGGCGCTAGGGCCGGCGGCTAATGGCAAGGCCTTCAAGAAAACGGTGGCCAAGGATCAGGCCGCCTGGCAAGCCTCGGCCAGTTTTTTCAAGAGCGGTCTACCCGGCATCGAAAAGGCCGCTAAATTCCTCCTTCTACTGGGGCAGGAAGAAGCGGCCAGTGTCTTGCGTCACCTCAAGCCGACGGAAGTAGAGAATATTTCCCGAGAAATCGCCAAGATTACCCAGATTGACACCGCTGAGGCCAATGACATCCTGACCGAATTCGGCTGGCTGGCCAAAAGCAACGCCCAGCACCTGCAAGGCGGCCCGGAAACCGCCCAGCGCATGTTGGCCGCCGCCTTCGGCGACCAAAAAGCCAAGGAGCTGCTCCTCAAGGCTGTACCGGATAGTTGGCACCCCTTTGACTTCCTGCAGGACTTTGAGGCCCGCCAGTTGGTCGCCCTGCTCAAGGACGAGTCGAGCCAGGTCATGGCCATCATCCTGCCCCATCTGGAGCCGAAACTAGCCTCCACCATTTTAAGCGAGCTGAGCCTGGCGGTGCGAACCGAAGTAGTAAAACGGATAGCCCGGCTGGAACGCATGGATAACGATGTGCTGATACGGGTCGAAGCGGTCCTGCGCGACAAGATTGCCCGCCAGGGGCGGCCGGACAGCGCCACCAAGCTCGATGGCGCTTCCATACTGGCTGGAATTCTGCGCCATGCCGACAGTGATCTGGAAGGGACTATTCTTTCGGACCTGGAGGACGAACATCCGGATATTTCCAAAAACATCAAGGATCAGTTGTTTACGGAAAACGATATTCTCCGAGTCGGAAATAAAGACATCCAGAAAGGCTTGCGCGACTGGCATGAACGCGATGTAGCCATGCTGCTCAAGGGCAAGAGTCAGGAATTCAAGGATAAGCTGCTCAACAACATCTCCAGCAGCAAACGTACCATCGTATTGGAAGAATACGACCTACTCGGTTCGGTTCGTCGCGAGGACGTCAGCAAGGCAACCCGAAATTTTGTCCAATTTTTCAAGCAACGCTGGGAGGACGGCAACTTGATTCTCGAGGGTGAAGAAGACCTGGTTGATTGAAAAGCCACTCTGCCGGCTTGTAATAGCTGTCCAATTCGCTACAATTATCAAGGAAAGGTAGAGTACATGGACGAAAAAGGCTATGCCCTCCTCAAAAAGCTGATCAGTGACGTTGAAGGTGCTCCCTACCCGAATGTTATCAACCATGAGCTGTATACTATTTGGTACGAGCACGTTCAGATCGCCGCCCACGATGCCCTGGAATTTTTAAATACCTGGGATCCGGATCATGATACCGACGATGAGTTTGAATTCTGAAACCGCCTGCGACAGTAGTAGCTTTCGTCGCCCTACGTTTCCCTGCCGTCCTGGCTCCAGATCAGTCGTTTTCCGCGATATCAGCTCTGATTGACACAGGCGGATACGCATGGTATCTTTCCGAGCCGTAACTGTGAGACTAGAGTAGGCTACAGCCTGCGAACTCCTCTCCAAAAATCAGCCCTCAGGAAGGTTACAATGGCTTCTAAAGTCGATAACTCATCAAAAAACGTCGCTCCCTCCACTAAGCCGAGTGAAAAGCGACACCGTAACCCGCTCGTTTATTATGGAACTATCATTCTCCTGGTCATCGTCGTTATTGCTTTTGTCGCGGTTCCAGCCATGGGCAGCAACACTGGTGGAGGCAACAACTATACCTTTGGCTTCTGGCGTTCCAAGGCTATAACGTACACCCGGGATTCTTTTTTTGCGCAACAGCTCGACGCGGTAGAAAACTACTATAAAAATCAGGGGTACGATGCCACCAGCATGCCGCAGCTGCATCAACAAGCTTTTCGTCAGGCCTTCGAGTTGACGGTCATGCACTATGCCATGCTGGACTTGGCTGACCGTAACCAATTAATGGTAACCGACACCTTCCTCGATAAGGAAATGGCAAAAAGACCCGAATTCGTCGATGAGGGTCAATTCTCATTGCGTCGCTTCCGGGAAACACCCAATAACATCAAGGCCATCATTCGGCGCTCCGTGCTGGAGAGCGCCCTAGTAGAACGCGTCAAGAGCGATCTGCAACCCTTGCCCAACGCCAACGAAACTGCCTTTATCACCGAAATGGCTCGTCAGGAACGCAGTATCGAATATGTGGCTTTTCCGCTCAACGCCTACCCAGATTCCGAAAAGCTGGCCTTCGCCGCCGCCAACCCGGAGCCATTCCACCAGCTAAACCTTTCGCGAATTACCTTTACCGGTACCGAGCAGGAGGCCAGGCAGCTGCTTGCTCAAATCGAATCCGGTAGCTTGACTTTCGAAGATGCCGCCCGCAGCAACAGCCGCGACGAGGCCGCCAGCCGTGGTGGCACGCTGGACTGGCACTATACTTGGGAATTGCGCAATGATTTCAATAATCCCGACGAATTCGACCAGCTGGCTGTACTATCGGCCGGCAGCCTGTCTCCCTTGTTTGAGTCGATTACCGGTTCCTGGTTGCTGTTCAAGGTTATGACCGATAGCCAGCCAGCCGATCCGAACGCCAGTACCTACCTGACCACGGTAACCAATTACCTGAATCGCTTTGAGAGCGGCCGCATGGAAGATTGGGCCATCGCCCAGGCTAAGGCTTTCAGCGAAGGTTATGCGGCCTATACCGCCAGTGCGCCAGTCTTGGCGCCACCGTCGTTTGAGATGGAAACCGAGACCGAGGCAGACGCGACCTACACCCTTTTTACCCAATATGCCGCGCTGCAGACCTTGTCGCCGGTCGCCACTAACCTCTTCCCGCTTAATTACGACAGCATTTTTGACATTGGCTATATCAGTCTGTTTACCAAACTGGATGTCCAGAAAGCACCCCAACTTTCCACTGCCCAGAACAATCGGGACTTCCTGAAGGCCGTGTTTTCCCTGCCGGCCGGCCAGGTCTCAGAACCGCTGCTGGTTGGCGGTAATGTCATAGTGTTCCAGGTGGCGGCTATTGCCGAGGCCGACAGCGGCACCACCAGCATGATTGAAATGTATTATCCCTACTTGCTTCGGGAGGCTCAGAGCCAGGAATTGTCTGCGGCCGTATTGGCTGACAGCCGCTTGCGCGACCAGTTCTACCCGACGTACAGCCGCCTGCTCGGTAATTGAGCGGCTAGCCTCGTGAATCCCGAAAAGCCCCTGCCCGTCGATACCGGCAGGGGCTTTTCTGTCAATTATCGGCAGCGCTGGCTCTATTCCCGCCATGATCCAACCAGCCTGGCACTGTTGAATTGCCAGGCCGCGCCAATACACGAAGATACCCTCTACTTGGTTTGCTCACCGTGCCTCTGCTATGGCCTGACCGCGTTGGCGCAGCGCTTACCGGCCGGTTCCGCCATCGTTACCATAGAAACAGATGAACAATTGATGCGCCTGAGCCTGGAAACCAGCCAGGATTGGCGCGATAGCTATCCGACTATTCATTTCCTGCGCAGCGTCGACCCGACGGCCATCATCAATCACGTAGATAGCCTTAGTAGTTTCAAGCGCATCATACCGGTTTCCATCTCGGCCGGCCGACAGTTGGACGAAGAAACCTACGATCGTATCGAAAAGGACTTAGCCCTCCACCTGGCCACCCGGACCCGCAACCGCATCGCCAGCGTGCGGATGGGGCGCTTGTGGCTCAAGAATATCTTTGCCAACCTCGGCGGCCTGGACTGGTCTCGGGTCAGTGATCCGCCGCGCGATTCGCGGCCGGTGCTAGTGGCCGGCGCCGGGCCATCGCTGCAGGCCAGCTTGCCCTTTATCCGGGAAAATAGAGCCGGCCTGCATGTTATGGCCTGCGATACGGCTATCGGCTGCCTGGTCCAGGCCGGCATTATGCCCGATTCGCTGGTCTGCCTGGAAGGGCAGATCCATAATATCCACGATTTCCTGCCCTTAAATCGCCGCCCGGTGCACGCGTTTGTCGATCTGTCGGCCCATCCGGCCAGCTTCCACACCCTGGGTGGGCCATGTACCGTGCTGCTCAGCCGCTGGACGGAGAATAGCCTGATCGGACGCCTGACGGACGGTGGCCTGCCGATCTGGCCCGTGCCGGCCCTCGGCTCGGTTGGCGTGTTGGCCATCCATCTAGCCGGCCGGTTTCTAGCGGGCGATATTTATATAACCGGTCTTGATTTTGCCTTTCCGCCTGGCCTGACCCACTGCCCGGGCAGCCCGGTCAGCTATTTTGAGAAAGCCCGCGAGAGCCGCCTGGATCGGCAGCGTTATTCTTGGCGGAACAACTGGCGCCAGGATACCTTCTGTGCCGGCAGGGGATTGCGGAGTACGCCGGTACTGGAAATGTATGCCGCTAGTGCCCGTGAATTGCTGACGGACTTACAGACCGGTGAGCGGCCACGCCGCCTATTTGACCTCCGGGCCTCGAGAGGCCTGGACCTCGGCTTGAACCTCGGCCAGGACGTTCCCGCCCCCAGTCATGAGGCACTGAAGTGCCCTGTTCAGGACAGCGGTGTTACCCCCGAGGCCGGTGGGGCCGGGCTTGAGGCGGCCGCCTTGGCCCGCTTCCTGGTGGCGCAGGAAGCGGACCGTATCGACCAGCTGCGGCGGATTCTACAAGGCGAAGCCCCGGCGGCGGCCTTGCCCGGCTTGCTACTGGAACTCGATTACTTGTATAGCCATTTCCCGGACGCGGAGCGCGTTGGCGGCCTGCACCTGGACGCGCTGCGGCGGTTGGCGCTGGAAGCCCGCTACTGGCTGGGCCGACTGGATTGGGCCGGCCGGTCAACTACCTGAAACGGCGATCGACGCGTCTTTCATCGGCCGAGTACCTGGCCAACAGGGTTCAGCGTTGCTTATCGTCATCCTCGCGCTCGCGCAGCACGGCCATGAAGGACTCCTGCGTCAATTCGACGTCGCCGACCATCTTCATGCGTTTCTTGCCTTCCTTTTGTTTCTCCAGCAGCTTGCGCTTGCGCGAAATATCGCCGCCGTAGCATTTGGCCAGGACGTCCTTGCGCAGGGCGTTGACGGTCTCGCGGGCCACGATGGTGCCTCCGATGGCCGCCTGGATGGCGATCTTGAATTGCTGCCGGCTCATGGAGCCTTGCAGGCGATCGCAGACCTTGCGGCCGCGATCCTGGGCGTTGGGTCGATAGACCAGCTGGGCCAGGGCGTCGACCGGCTTGCCGTTGATTAGGATGTCCAGCTTAGCCAGCTCCGTTGGCTGGTAGCCGATGACCTCATAGTCGAAGCTGGCGTAACCGCGGCTGGTACTCTTGAGCTTGTCGTAAAAGTCGAACAGCACATCGGCCAGCGGCATCTCGAAGACCATCTCCACCCGCTTCTCATCCAGGTGATTGAATGACTTCTGTACGCCGCGTTTGTTGACGCACAAGGCTATCAAGTTACCGATATAGGCCACCGGCGTGATGATTTGCGCTTTGATGTACGGCTCCTCGACATGCTCGATGAACGAAGGATCAGGATAGTCGGCCGGGTTATCGACTACAACCATCTCGCCCTTGTTGAGGAAGATATGGTAGCTGACGCTCGGGGCGGTCATGATGATGGCCTGGTCGTACTCGCGTTCCAGCCGTTCCTGAACTACTTCCAGATGCAACATGCCCAGGAAACCGCAACGGAAACCGAAGCCGAGCGCGGCCGAGCTGTCCTTGTCGTACAAGAGCGACGCATCGTTCAGCTTGAGCTTTTCCATGGCTACCTTAAGGTCGGCGTAGTCGGCGGTGTCCATCGGGTAGATGGAGCTGAACACCACCGGCTTGACTTCCCGGAAGCCCGGCAAGGCGCTGGCCACCGGGTTGTCGGCCCCGGTAACGGTATCGCCGACCCGGACATCGGACACCGTCTTGATGCCGGCGATGAAATAGCCGACATCGCCGGCCGTCAGGGCCTCCTGCTGCACCAGGCTGAGTTTGAACACCCCAGTATCCTCGACTAGGTATTCGGAATTGTTGTTCATCAGGCGGATGCGCAGGCCCGGCTTGATGACGCCGTCAAAGACCCGGATATGGACGATGACACCCCGGTAAGGGTCGTAATGCGAATCAAAAATCAGCGCCGTCAGGGGTTTGTCGGGGCGGCCGGTCGGCGCCGGTATGGAATGGACGATGGCCTCGAATAATTCATCGATGCCCAGGCCCATTTTGCCGCTGACGCACAGCGCCGTGTCACCGTCCAGGCCCAGCTCGTGGCTGATCTGGTGGCGGGCTTCCGGGATATCGGCCGCCGGCATGTCGATCTTGTTGATCACCGGCATGATTTCCAGATTATGTTCGAGCGCCATGTACATATTGGAAAGGGTTTGAGCCTCGACGCCTTGGGTGGCGTCAACGAGCAGGATGGCGCCTTCGCAGGAGCTGATGGCTCGGGAAACCTCGTAGGAAAAATCGACGTGGCCGGGAGTGTCAACCAGGTTCAAGGTATACGTCAAGCCGTCATTGGCGGTATACTGCAAGGATACCGCCTGGCTTTTGATGGTGATGCCGCGTTCGCGCTCAATATCCATGTTGTCTAGCATCTGGTGCTGCATCTTGCGGGCATCGACCAGTTTGGACCGCTCGATGAAACGGTCGGCCAGGGTCGATTTTCCGTGGTCGATATGGGCTATGATGCAAAAATTCCGGGTGCGTAAAATGTCATGCATGGAACAGACTGTACTCTGAAGGCGCTGTTTTATGCAAGCTTGGCTTGTTTAGGCTCGCGAAACCGGCTGGCCATAAACGAACTTGCCAACCAAAGAATACCAGTGGCCAAAAAGCAACCGAGCCCGACTAGAAAGCCCAGGCGCTTGGCTCGTTTATCACTGACTGTTTCTCCCGGCTGGTAAACTAGACAGCTGCCGGCTAAAAGCGGTTTCGACGGCTGTCCGGTGGCCGTTTCGAGTCGCAGGACTACTTCGTTATCGATGACATAGCCCAAACCACGAGCCTCGGCGGCTAACTCGTCGGGTCGATCACGCAAAGCCTGTAGCCGATGCAGGTATACGGCCTGCAGTTGTGACAAAATTTCCTGGTTATCCAACATGGTCTGGCGAAATTCCCGGGCCTGGCGATAGGCATAAAAACCCGACGGTCCCCAAAATATCATCACGGCGGCATAAGCAAGCACGCCGAGCCAGACAGCTAGGAGTATTAAGCGCTTCATCGCCCTGATTATCGGTTAATCCGGGCCGCACTTGAGGCAGCCGAAACCATATTTAGCCCAGAAACGCACATTCGAGTTGACAACTTGGTTGCAGGTGATTAGAGTTAGCATGGCGGGCGGTAATTCTTGAGTTTTGACCGTATTTGCCGATACTTAGTGTGACGATAATGAACCGGAATAATTCCGCCGACGGAGCAGAGACGCCATGCAGAACAAGAACCCGAACGGACCGGACAAAGCACTACCCTCGACCGAGAAGGACCTCGAACAATACGGTGTTTGGGTGAAGGCCGAACCGCAGGACATTGTGGAAGAACCGGATACCGAACAGGCCACCCTTGATGAAATCGATACGCTAGATATAGACGATATTGACCTGGGCGCCGAAACTATGGACGATATTATGCTCTCGATGGATGACGAAAGCAGTCTTGACAGCCTTCCCGGTCACGTTACCGACGATTCGGAAAAGTCGCCTGAGGATTATGACGAATTGGTCATCGAAGACCTGGCCGCTGAACCGGCCAGCGAGGTCGACACCAGCAGCTACGACTTGCCAAGCCAGAGTGACTATGAACTGGTACCGTCGCTGCCCGCGGACGATACTGCCGACCTGGCAATCGACGACCTGAGTATTGATGACCTTGACAGGGCAGAAGCGTCCGAAAGCAATGACCAGTTCGAATTAGCCGCCTTCAAGGATGATCTGGCTCCTGTCGCAGAGTTGGAAGAGGATACAGATTTTCTGGATAGTCTCGATACCCCCCCGCCGCCCTCAGCCCAAGACAAATTTACGCAACCCGACCTTAGCCATGACGACACTATCGACATCCCCCTGGAAGATCTCGATTATGACGCGCCGGTTGTCCGGAGCACAGCGGCCAGCGAAGAGTATTCCCCCGCGCCGGTAGCCAGCAGTAATTTGGATATGGATGAAATTTCACTGGATGAATTCGGCCTTTCCGGCGAGACTGAAGACGGCCCGGAGGCAGATAGCCGCGCCAGCCGGTCGCTTAAAGCGTCTGGTCAAAATTTTACCGTTGAAGTAGATGCCACCGATGATTTTATGCCCACTGTGCTGGGCGCTGCCGATAGCGATATTTCCTTGGCGGATACCCTTGACGATGGCCCCGACAGCGGCGACAAAGGCGAATTCCTTGAACCAATCGACCTGGATCTCCACTTTGACGACACTATTCCGAGTCTCGGCGACGAAAAGAAAAGCGATGAGATTGATTTCAATTTGGACACGATCGAAGATATGTCAGCCGCTAACAACTCTGTCTCGGAGGCCTTCAATGCTGACGATCTCCTGGCTGATGTCTTCGAAGAAACCCCTGCCAATCTTTCGTCCCCTCCCCCCAGGAAGGTAGCGGCTTCAAAAGGGCAGGACGCGGGTGATGACATTATGCTTGATTTTTCGGCTCCCGAAAAGCCCGACATACCTATTCCGGGCCAGAATCGTCCCAAGGCGGCGGCTGATGAGCGGCGGAGTCAACCAAACACCGCTCCCGCAGTACCGTCATTCAATGACCTGGAAGCGTTGGAAAAAGATCTCGAGTCAGATGCCAGCCCGAATCCTGTCACACCCGAAGCTGTTGGGGAACCGGCCTCGGCCAAGCTGCTGACGCAGATCGCCAATGAGCTTTCCTCCATAAAGTCTGAATTGATGAGCCTGCGTTCTCAACTGAATGCCATAAAATCAACCGAGGCTCAACCGCCCGCCAGTCTTGGTGCGGGAAGCGGATTGGTCGACGCTGCCGATGGTTCCGATGCGGCCAAGGGTGGCTTCTTTGACGATGAAGACGACGAGACGATTGCCCTGACCGGTGATGAACTTGATAACATCCTGAATACGGCGGATTTTACCGAAGAAACCTTGATTGAAGAATCGGTTGAAGACGGCGCTGACACCATGATGGCGGTCAGCGGCGACCTTTTACCAGAGGATGGCGATTATTCGTCCCCCACCGCCGGAATTGAAACCATTAACCTGGACGGGGAGGAGGCGACCGAATCCTCTACCGCTGCCAACGGTCTGGAGTCTGACGCCCTGGAAATCGTCGATGGCATAACGCCCTTGGCGGAAGCGCCGGAAGATACCAGCTACCTGGAAGCCGATATTGAAGCCTATCCGCTGGATGATACGCCACTTGAAGAACCGGATCTCTCTGAGATCAGCTATGATGAACTCCTGGTTGAAGCAACCGCGGCCGAAGAGTTGGCCAGCCTAACTCAAGCCGGCGCGACCGACAAGCCAGACCCATCTAGTGACGAGCAGATTGAAGAGCTTGAATATCTCGACAATGAAGGCTTCGCCGATTTTGATGAAGAAATAGCTTTCGAGGAAGATATAAGCCTCAATATCGAAGCTGAGGAAGGCCTCACGGGTCAGCTGCCCATTGAGCCGGAATCCATCCCGGAACTCGAGGATGATTTTGATCTGGAAACTGAGGAATCGAGCGAAATCACCCTGCACGAAGAGCCTGCACTGGTTCGTAGCAGCCCAGCCGATCAGCCAAAACCGGTAGAGCCAGTCAGTATCCATCCCGATGAACTAAGCATGAGTTTGGACGATAATCTCTTCGTCGACAACGAAGCGTCCGCGATTCCCGCGCCAGTGGATGCCAAGGAAAATCCGGCCGCTAGTCCCGCGCCAGCCACCCCGGACTTGGGCATTCCGGCGCATCCGTCCGTCCCGGACAAGCTGTCGCATGATGTCAAATCGGTCCTGGTATATCTTGACCAGTTACTGTCTGCCCTGCCCGAGGATAAAATCGAAGAGTTCGCGGCGTCCGAATACTATGATACCTACAAAAAACTGTTTGAGGAGTTAGGAATCCTGTAATGAGCCTATTGCAAAAAGCAGCCGAGAAACACCATATCCCATTGACCTCATCCGCCACTGAGGCGCCAACCGGCAGCCTCTTGGCGGCGATGGAAAAAAAAAAGCCTCTAACCCCGGGGTCGAGCCGGCCCTGATTAGCCGACCCGGGTTGAGCCAGCCCGGGTCGGCCCCGCTAAACACCCACGCTGCGACCGACAAAGCGACCGCCGCCGCGCCATCCATCCATAATGCGGGCTTACTACCGTCCTTACTCGCTGCCCTGGAAGCCGTGCCAGCCGGCTTATTGTTCCCATGGGAACTTTGCCGCGCGTTTGAAGCTTCCGGCATTTTTTCAGGAATCACCCTGTATTACCCCATAAATCAACTGATCGGGGAAGCGGTTTATCTTTCTGGCCTGAATCCCGGGCAATCGTGCCGGTTGGATGCCATGGCCGAGCGACTGCCATCCTTCGCTATAACAGCTGTACCACTACCTGTCTTGCGGCAGTTATTCGAGTATCCAAGCCATCAAGACACGGATTGGCTGGCCGCTTTTTCAGGCGACCAGCTGGAGGACGAAGCAGATACTGCCCCAAGCTTTATTGCCGCGCTGGCATTGCAAAGTTGGATTGGACTAGCCATCGAAAAATCTGGTTATTTTCTCTTGCTGGCTACCAAATATCTCGATTTAGCCGATTCAGCCTTCAGTGCGGCTTGCCAAGCGAAATTGGCTGGGCAAGGTGAATATGTGAGGCGCTTGCCGACCGGGCTGGTGCAGCCACGGCTGCCGCCAGCCGCCATCGCCGGCGTTCTCCGGGCTGAGGCCAGCCAGCGCCAGTCCCCCTGGGTAGCGCTCTACACGCTGTCCATGAAGCCGTTTATCAAATCCTTGACCGAGCAGTACGGCGAACGTGCCGCTAGCTGCCTGCTCAGTGAAGCCAGCCGATTGCTCGCCAGCCTGGTCCAAGTGGTCGGCCAAGTCTTTCCGCTGCCCGGGGGGCGCTTACTACTGGCCTACTACGGCCATTCCAGCACCAATCCCGAGTTGCTGTCTTTCCAGATCGTGAAAAGCTTCTTCAAGAATCTATTCGTGACGCTCCAGCGCAACGGGCAGCCGCTGCCGGATATTAATCCCAAGCTCAGCTTGCCCGAAGCCGCCGATTTCCTGGTGGTTAACTGTCTCGACAAGGTTGATGGCACAAAACTTGACGAGCAGCTCGGGAAGCTCTGAGCGATGGGGCGACAGACTATCCCATGACCGACAGCGCGCGAGCCAGACAGCCATGTTTTCATTCCAAGTATGCGCCCTTGAAGGAAGCTGAGCGCTTCGTGGACGCTTCATTGCAGAACAAGAAGCCGGGGACGGTGCTGCTGCTCGGACCTGGCGAAAATTATATAACAACCGTGCTTGCGGCGCGTTATCCGTGGGCGGCCATCTACTCGATCCATCCGGATGGCCAATTCTGCAAACCAGGGCTGGATCAGGCCACGGCCTGGTGGCCCCAAGCCGGCTTGACCCTGCGCAATTTTCTGCGGCGTTGCCTGTTCAACGAACAAGCCTCGGCCGGTGTAGCGGTGCTGGAATGGGAACCGGTGATGGCGACCTACCCCCAGATGGCGGCCCAGATTCGAAATGAAGTCACCAAGTCTTTGGCCAGCGCCGCCGCCGACCGGGCCACCGTTACCTACTGGGCGGCCTCCTGGCTCAAGAACTGCCTCCATTTTGCCCGTCGACTCCGCCAGGCCACCAGCCTGAGCCAGCAATCCGGTGGCATAATCCTGGCGGCGGCCGGACCCGGCCTCAATGACTGCCTGCCAGCGATTCGACGCAGCCGTGATCAGGCCACCGTCTGGGCTTTGTCGTCAGCGGTGCCAGCCTTGCTGACGGCTGGAATCCGGCCGGATTTCGTCATTTCGACCGATCCAGGCTATTGGAGCGGAGTTCATCTGCAGAGTAGCCGGCAACAAGGCCTACTGGTGGGCTTGCCCCCCAGTGCCTATGCCGGAACCGGCTTACTGGATTCTGGTCGACCGATCGTCCCGCTCGATACTGGTTTGCTGTTCGAGAAAACCGTCTTGCAACAACTGGGCATTACGGCCGTGCCGGCGATTGCCTTCGGTACCGCCGCCGGTACGGCGCTGAATCTAGCCTTGACCGCAAGTACCGGGCCGATTGCGGTCTGTGGCCTGGACTTTGCCGCCTATCAGACCAGGACTCACGCCAAGCCTTATGCCTTCGATAACCTGCACTTGGAACACGCCTCCAGGCTCCACCCTGGCCAAGCCAGCCTTTATGGCGAAACTATCGAACGTTATCCTGAGAAAGCTGGATCGTGGCGTTTTTCACGCGCCTTCTCGGCGTATGCCAACGAGTTGACCATTGCACCATCCGATCTAGGGCGCGTATTCCGGTTCAGCCGTTCGCCAGTTACCAGCGCCGGCATGGCCAGTTTTCCGGTTTGCCACTTTGAAAACCTCGACTGGCCAGAAAACAGCCCACCGGAATCACCGGAAATCAAGTCGGTCAGTGGTGGAGCCGATAAAGTCGTCGGCATACTGGACGCCTTGGGTCGCCAAGCCGGGCTAGCCATCGATCAGGCCCTGGTATCTGGCAAGGCCTTTGCCTTCGATGATGCGCTCGTCCTGAAGGCCTTAGGCGGCGCCGCTGTCGCCGCTCCGCTGGCCCTCGCGGCCAGGGGACAATTGACCAGCCAGACGGCTTTGCAGGCGCGGGAAGCCATCCGGCAAGCGCTGGAAAAGTGGAGCGAACCGTGCCGTTAGCCGATTATACTATTTTTGAACGCAATATGCTGGCGCTCAGTACCTCCACTAGTTACCTGGTTACCAAACGCCTGCGCGAGGCTGTCAGTTCGGAAAACCTGAGCTTCGAGCCAGCCCGCAGCGGCGCTCTTATACCGATTCTGTCGCGCGGCGGCCGCCAGATAGGCTTGCATTCGCGCTTTGACCCGGAAGAAGAAGGCCGCCGCATCGCCCAAGGTTTCAGTCAACGCGGATTTTATATTTTCCTCGGCCTGGGGGCCGGTTATGGCATTCAGGCCTTCTTGCAGAACGACCGTATTTCCCGGGGCATCATCATCGATTTCGACGCCGGCTTGATCCGGAGCATCCTGGAGACTATCGACCTAACGCATATCCTGGCCGACAAGCGCCTGGAGTTTCTGGTCGATCCGACCGAGGCCGAGCTACAGGCGCTTTTCGTTTCCACCTACATACCATCCTTGTATGGCAACCTTTCGGTTGTGCCCCTACGGAGCCGCGTCGACGATAGCAACGACGTTTTCCAGGGCGCCGCCGACTGCATCAAACGTCTGATGGAAGCCGTGTCCGACGACTACTCAGTGCAGGCCTTTTTCGGTAAGCGCTGGTTTACCAACATCGTCCGGAACATGAAAAAGGCCGATGGTAACACGCCGCCGATTGGGCCGATCCATCGCGCGGCCATTACGGCAGCCGGTCCATCGCTCGAATTGTTCGTTGAAGAATTGCGCGCCTTGCCCCCGGAAGTTTTCCTGATTGCGACCGATACCAGTCTTAATGTCCTATTAGGCCATGGGATCGTGCCGCACGCCGTCATTACCATCGATTGCCAGCACATCAGCTACTTCCATTTTATGAAAAAATTACCGCCCAAGCTGCCGGTTTTCATGGATCTGGCCACGCCGCCGACCGTAGCCCGGCTGACTGGCAGTAATTATTTTTTCTCATCGGGACATCCGCTGGCCCGGTACGTGGCATCACGCTTCCGGGCTTTTCCCTGTATCGACACCTCGGGTGGAAATGTCACCCATGCCGCCATATCGCTGGCCGATTACCTCGGAGCCGCGACTATCGACCTGTACGGCGCCGACCTCAGTTATCCCTTTGGCAAGGCCTACGCGCGCGGATCCTACGTCTACCCCTATTTTGACCTTCGGCAGAGCCGCTTGAAACCGGTGGAATCCTTATTTAGTCACTTTTTGTTTCGCAACCAAAGCCTGACCCGCGAGCATGATGCTTCCGGCCGATTCCGCTATATCACGAAACCCTTGGTTGCCTATCGGGAGCGGCTTGAACGACTGGCCAGTCAGGGGAATTTTCAGCTGATTCCGCATAGCGGGAACGGCATTATGATCAAGGCATTACCGCCAGCCCAGCCTCGTAAGGATCAAGGACGGATGTTCGCCGCCGGTAAAACCTTTCAACCAGCCCGGCAATTTCTGGAAGAATACCGGCAGGCCATCGACGAGTTGGGACAACCGGTGCGGCCGGTCGGTTATTATATGGGGAATTTGAGCGCTCGGGAACGTGATATTTGGATGACCCTGTTGCCGACGGCCGCGGCCATCCGGCGCGAATTAGCCGATAAAGACCCGGAACCGGAGAAAATTCTGGAGTTAACCCGACAATGGTGCATCAGCCGCATCGACGAGGCCCTAAAAGCCTATTAAGCGGATGCCAACTGATTACAGCCTACTAGCAGGTTGTTGAAAAAGCCGGTTGCTTTCTCAACAACCTTAACAATTCCTCGCATAGCTTGCGCTATGCTGCGTAATTGTACCGGCTTTTGAAGTGTTGAAAAGCCGCATCCGCGTTTTTCAACACCCTGCTAGAGCTTGATCATGCTGCGGGCGATCAGCTGGGCAAGCTGAAACATCCGTTCCGGCACGATCCTGGCGTCTGTCCTGGTTAAGCCCTCCCAGCGCCCGGCAAAATCCTCCGGCAAGGCTGGCAAGTCCAGCAGGCATTCCGTCAGGTTGCGGTTTGAAGGCTGCCAGCACTTGTTGATAGCAAACAGCGAAGCAGTACAGGCTTTGAGAAACCCGGCCAGCGACACGAAATAAAAATAGCGGTCATGCTTGAAGGCCGCCCCCCCCAGGTCGCTGAGCGAATGCTCCAGCTTATTCTGGCAGGACTCGCGCAGCACGCCCCAAAAAGCCTCGGGAAGCGCCGCCAGGGCTTGGCGCAAGCGCTCTACCCAGGCATCCTTGCGAAACAGGATAGTCCCATGGACGATGCGATACAAAAAATACGTTCCAGAACTGGGCGTAAATAGATGATAATCGCAATCCGACCGCTGCAGGGCATCGAGGCTGCTGGTTTCTTTATATTCAAGGTGGATAGGCAGGCTATCTAAAAAGAAACGATCCTTGCGGCCATTGCCGGAGGTTTCGAAGGCGCCAGGGTTGTCGAAGGCGGTTTGGCGCTGTTCGGCCGGCGGTATCGGGCCGTCGCAATAGACGTCGAGCACCAAGGCGAAATAGGGATCGATGACGTCCGTGTCAGACGCATCGCAGGACAGGATGCAATTAACGCCGCTCCAGGCGGACATAATCTGCGTCAAGCGCTCGGCTACCAGTTCAACTTTGTGTTTCATGCCAATTCCTCATAAGGTTGAAGCAATCCATAGCGACCTGGCAATGAATCGCCAACCCCTTATGTTTGATCCAGTTGCAGTATACAATGGAACCATGATTTTGCAAACCGGTGAAATGCAAGATTTTTGCGGCTTGATGCTGTTGCCGCCGGGTAACATCCAGCAAGCCATCGTAGCCCTCTGCCGTGGCCTGCAGCAACAAGGCATCCTTGACTTAACTGGATTCGTGCCGCCTTTTATCCTGCTGGCGCCTTATTGTCCGTCGATTGCGGCTGATATAGTGGAGGCTGAGGCCCGCCGCCTGGCCTGGCAACTTGATCCACCCACCTGGATGGTTTTAAACGAGCAACTCTATCTATCCTGGCCTGTCCTGCCCCGGCGCTCTACTCCTGAAAAAGTCGACCAGGCCCTTGCCTCAATCCGCTCCGGAGCGGCCGGCCGGTCACAAGCGACCATCGACGGGTTCGGCGGCTGGTTTTTGCCGGATGCCCCACCGCATTTATTTTGCGGCCGTCTCAAACGCCCGGCGGCCGGGCGGCCGGAAAGCGTTGGAGCCGGCCAGGCTGCTTGGTCAAGCCTGAACCTGGACCAATTACGCTTCCGCTCCGGGCGCCTGGCTATGGTTGCTTATCATGGCCGATTGCTGCCCTCGCCGGTCTTGAGTTGGCGTATCCGTTTCGGGGCTTACTTAAAAGCTGGCCGACAGTTGCCAGAAACTTGATCTGTAACGAAACCAATACTGATGCCTTTTCAGAGACAGGTCGCTGTGTTATACTGCTGGCCGACCGGGAAGATTCAAACCGCGTTCCCGGTATTCAATACTGCACGAGGAAACAATGCGCCTTCGAATCATGATTCTTTTGTCCGTCGCCTGTCTAGGCTTGCAGTTATCAGCCGAGGATGCCGCGCCGGCCAGCGATGGCTTGGCCAACACCACCGTCTTCGAGATGTTCCAGCCAGGCGACGCCTTGCTGACCCTGAGCGCCGGAACCAGCCTGGGTATCGGCTTCCTCGATGCTACCGGTCAATTCGTGCCTGCCAACCTAGATCCGGCCGTTTCCATCGGCCTTTCGTTATCCATTTTCCTGGACAATCACTGGGCCTTGGGTGGCGAGTTCAGCGGCCTGTTCTTCACCACCATCGCCGATCGCCAATATTTTTGCGCCCCCTTCGCCGCCCGCCTGACCTATGCCTTCGACCTCGATCCGTTTGCCATCAGTCCCTTTGTAGCCCTGGGAATGGCGGTCAACGTCCTCGATGACATGCGGTCCCTCAATCCGCTCGTTCGCGTGGGCTCGGCCTTCACCTGGCGCTTCAACACCGAGGTCAGCTACGGTCTGAACCTGGATTGCAGCCTCATTCCCGAGATCTATGCCGACCCGGCCTATCAGAGCCATGCCCTGTTTCTGTTTGGCGCCACCCTCAGTGCAACCTATCATTTGTAAAGGGATTACCACACTATGAAACGTTCGAAAACGATAGTACTTGCTGGCCTTTTGTTCATGCTACTAGCCAGCACGGCCTGCAATCCTGGTTATCTCGGCCTTTTTGCCAGCATCGCCGGTGAAAACGATTTCCGGGTCGATCCAACGGCGGCTTTCAAGGCCGCCAGCAGCAGCAGCTTGGTTCAGTTTAATGGTAAATATTACGCCGCGCTTAGCCGGCTTTGGGAACGCGCCGAGGCCGATGGCTCGCTCTGGACCGTCCCGGCTGCCACCAAGGATTACCTGGTCGACTCGCTGGTTGTCAGCGGCGCTACACTATACGCAGCCTTCCGCGACGATGCGGGCCTCTCCGTCGGCGTACTCAGCACGGTTGACGGTAGTACCTGGGATAGCGCCGCCTTGCCCATCACCCTCGGGGCGGGCCATGAACTGCGCGGCTTGTTGGCCGCCAACAACTTGGTTCTGGCCTGGTCAGAAAAGTTTACCGCCGCCGCCGGTGATATTCCCGCCAGCAGCGTCTATAGCCTGCACTATCTAGCCGGGGCTGTCTTCACGGCCGGACCGGCAGACCTGAGTAGCGGTCTGCCCCATTCCCTGATGTGGGATGGAAGCAACTACTGGCTGGGCACCGGTAATGGACTTTACCGTGGCTTGGATGGCGCTGCCCTGGCGGCCGTCACCCTGGTTGGCGCTGCCGCCACCGCCAGCGATCAATTCAGCAGCCTGGTCTACGACACGGGGCGTTATTTTATGACCAGCAGCGGCGGCAAGCTTTACTCCGCTACCGATGGCACTACCTGGGCCGTAAGCCAGGGACCGGCTAATACCAGCTTCACGACGGCCTTTGTGATAGACGGTCTAACAACCGATAGCTACCTGCTGTTGGGCACCCGTACCTACACCGCCTCCAGTACCACCTATGAGGCTGACGGTTACTGGCAGTTTGATATCAGCGACTGGATTGCCGGTACCGCGTTGACGGAAGCCATCCGCAGCTATGACCCTATCGCTAGCCGCACCAACTTCGATACCAGCATTGGCAACAGTGTAATTGTCCGATTGGCGGCCTTCGACACTATTGACGGGAAGAAGCAGTTATTTGCCTGCACCTTAGGTAACGGCCTGTGGTCCAATCAGCGGGTCGACGGCACCTGGGCTGGCTGGCGCCGCGAAAGTGACCGCTAACAGGTTGTTGAAAAAGCCGGTTGCTTTCTCAACAACCTTAACAATTCCTCGCATAGCTTGCGCTATGCTGCGTAATTGTACCGGCTTTTGAAGTGTTGAAAAGCCGCATTCGCGTTTTTCAACACCCTGCTAAGGCGTCTTATAGCCGGCGGGGCGGCCTGGCGTCGGCATGAGCGATGAGCTTTTCAGCCAGGCGGCTGGCGGAAATGAAGCCGCCAGCCCCCTGGCCGACCGGATGCGGCCGCGCAATCTGGACGAGTTCGTTGGCCAACACCATATCGTCGGCCCGGGCAGATTGTTGCGCCGGGCCATCCTGCGCGACCGCCTAAGCAGCATCATTCTGTCCGGGCCGCCCGGCACCGGCAAAACGACGCTGGCGCGGGTAATCGCCAATGCCACCAGCGCCCGTTTCGTGGCCATCAACGCCGTGTTGAGCGGCGTCCAGGCTATCCGCGACACCATCGAGTCCGCCAAACAAAGCCGCGATCTGTATAACCGAAAAACCATCCTCTTTGTCGACGAGGTCCACCGCTGGAACAAGGCCCAACAGGATGCCCTGCTGCCCTCGGTCGAAAATGGCACGGTCATCCTGGTCGGCGCGACCACCGAAAACCCGTTCTTTGAAGTCAACAAGGCCTTGGTTTCGCGCTCGCGGGTCTTTCAGCTGCAGGCGTTGGCCGAAACTGACCTGTTGCAGGCCGCCCGGCAAGCCCTGGCCGACAAGGCCCGCGGTTACGGCCGCTGGCAGATCGAATTTGGCACTGGCGCCCTCGAACATCTGGTCCACACCGCCGGCGGCGACGCTCGAGCCCTGCTGAACGCCCTGGAACTGGCCATCGAGACCAGTACCGCAGCCTGGCCAGCGCCGGACGGCGCGACTATTACGGTCAGCCTGGACACAGCCGAGCAAAGCATCCAGAAGCGGGCCATCCTCTACGACAAGGACGGCGACGCCCACTACGATACCATCAGCGCCTTCATCAAGAGTATCCGCGGTTCCGACCCCGACGCCAGTCTGTACTGGCTGGCCAGGATGCTGTACGCCGGCGAGGATCCCCACTTCATTTTTCGCCGTCTACTAATCAGCGCCAGCGAGGACATCGGCCTGGCCGACCCGCAGGCCATCGCCACCGTCCAGGCTTGCGCGGCGGCCTTTGACCGGCTGGGCTTGCCGGAAGGGCAATTCCCGCTGGCCGAAGCCACCCTCTATCTGGCCACGGCCGCGAAATCCAATTCCGGCCTGGCCTTTTTCGCCGCCCTGGCGGCCGTGGAGGCCGAACAGGCCGAAGTACCGAACCACCTCAAGGACGGCAGCCGCGATAGCCAGGGTCTGGGGCACGGTGCCGGTTACGCCTACCCACACGCCTATCGCGACCACTGGGCTAATCAGCAATATTTGCCGGACAGCCTCAAGGGCCTGGTTTTTTATCAGCCGGGTAAACTTGGCTACGAAGCGACCATCCGTGATACTGTCCTCGAGCGCCGCGATCTGCAATTGGCGGCCATGGCCAGTCCGGCCGATGCGGAGATACTGCCCCTCCCGATGCCAGGACAGCCTGAAAACGGCAAGCGGAACTGGCGCCAGCGCGTAGCCGGCGGTCAGGCCGCCGCCATGGCCGCTGTCCAGGCTACGCTGTTGGCGTGGGCGGAGTGCCAGCGCCACGAGAACGTTCTGCTGGTCGCGGCTGACGATGGCGCGCTGGCCAGACAGATATTCCGGGCCTGCCCGGATGGCAGCCTGACTTGCCTAGTGGACCAGCCGGCCCAGCTGGAGCGCCTGCAGTGGTTGTTCGCCGACTGCGAAGAGATTCTCAAACCCCTACTGCTTCTGCCGGACGAAGGCCGCCGCGCCGTGTCGCCAGGCTGGCTGGTGGATAAGATTGGCCACCGGCAGATCGAGTGCCTGATAACCCAAGACTGGTTGACTGGCGTGCAACCGGGACGCGTCTTGTCGCGCCAAGCGCCAGACCGAGACTCAAACAGTTCAGATTGGGCCAGCTGCTTTCCAGCTGCTCGCCTGATCGGCAGTGAGCGCTTGCCACCAGCCACCGGCATCCTGTCGCTCCATACCGCCGGACTGTTGCCTGACGACCTGCAGGACCGCTTTCGCCGCCTGGATGACGGATTCTATGCCGCTGAACAGGCCAAGCAGCTGCAAGCTATTACAAACCAGCTGGCCGAGGCCGGTTATGCCCTGCAACGTCAAGCCGTGGTGGAGCATCCAACCGAACGACGTTTGTCCGTCGATGAAATCGAGAAATGGTTAGGTGCAGCATCGGCCTGGGGGCGTCATCTGCGCCAAGAGTTGAACGAGGCGGATAGTGCCAGGCTGGCGCAGGCCTTAAAAGAGCTGGTCGGCCGGGATATTGCCTGGCCACGCTGCTGGTGGTTATACCGAGGCGTCTGTCGGGCTTTGGAAAGCGAAGAATGATTGTCAGAAAAAATTGGGAAACAAATCTGAAGCATCCGGAATCCCGGGAAATTTTTCATGCTTTTGGCCGATCTCAGCGCCCCACGGCGTAAAATCGGCTCGTGGCTCGCTTTGGCTGGGCCAAAATCCAAAGCCCGACAGACTCTTAGCCAAATCGCCCACCAGCCCGGCGGATAGTCTCGCCTCAACCGTTTCCTAACAGGGTGTTGAAAAACGCGGATGCGGCTTTTCAACACTTCAAAAGCCGGTACAATTACGCAGCATAGCGCAAGCTATGCGAGGAATTGTTAAGGTTGTTGAGAAAGCAACCGGCTTTTTCAACAACCTGCTAATTATCCTAGCGGTCAGGCGGTTAGGCGGTCAGGTTGCTAGCCGGCTGCCACCGTCGGGTAGCAGAATTCGTATTGCACAAGCCATCGGCCTATCGTACAATGCGCTACGATTTGCGACCGGCCAGTTCGGGCAACCCTACCAGCCGGGATGGAGAACAGCATGCAGTTTAGCAACGCCGCCGAGGTTTATACCTTCCTGAACGGCTTTATCAATTTTGAGCGCAAGCACGGCCAGCGCAATGAATATCGGCTGGATCGTATCCGTGGCCTGATGGAGCGCGCCGGGCGTCCCGACCGGGCCATCGGCTGCTACCACGTGGCCGGCAGCAAGGGTAAGGGTTCTACCGCCACCATGCTGGCCGCCGTCCTGCTGCAGCGGGACGGTCCGATCGGCCTGTTTACCTCGCCGCATCTGCTGCACTTCACCGAGCGAATCGCCATCGATGGCCAGGCGGTATCCGAAGCCATTCTCTTGCCGGCGGCCGTAGAGATGACCGAGTGCCTGACCTCGACGAATCCTCAGGATTATGCGCTGGTCGACTGCCCGACTTTCTTTGAATTGCTGACCTTGCTGGCTTTTTTGTGCTTCCGCCTGGCTGGCTGCCGCCAAGCGGTCATAGAGGTCGGCCTGGGCGGCCGGCTGGACACCACTAATATCATCGCGCCGGTGGCCTGCCTACTAACGGCTATCGAGCTGGAGCATACCGAGATCCTCGGCCACACCATCGAGTTGATCGCGGCTGAAAAAGCCGGCATCATCAAGTCAGGCGTACCGGTTTTTAGCAGCGCCCAAAAAGAAGCGGCCGTCCAGGTGTTTCGCGCCACGGCGCTAGTAAAAGGCGCTGCCTGGCATTGCCTTGACGACGAGGTGACCATCGACGACCGCCGCATCGACCGGTCCGGCAGCCACGCGCTACTGCGCTTCAGGGACCAGCCGGCTGGCGATAATTCCTTAACGGTGTCGGTGGGCTTGATCGGCGACGTGCAGCTGCGCAATGCCGCCTTGGTCAGTCTGGTCGCCCGGCACTTCGGCTATACTCCAAGCCAGATTCAAGCCGGCTTGCTGGCGGCTAAGTTGAGGGCCAGGTTTGAAATCATCCCAGGCGACCCGACCGTCATCCTCGACGGCGCCCACACGGTCGATTCGGTGGCCGCCTGCCGCGACCAGCTGGTACGGCTGTTCCCGGAAGGCTGCTGCCTGCTGTTCGGTTGCGCCATCGACAAGCCGGCCGCTGCCATGGCCGCCGTTTTTGGGTCTGAAATCAAGCGCCTATTCGTGACCAAACCCGGCCCCTTCAAGGAGAGCGATCCGGCCGCCATCGCCCAAGCCTTCGAGCGACACGGTTTCGCGGTCCAGCTGGTGGTGGATACCGCCGAGGCTATCCGGCAGGCGGCGGCGGCGGCCAGAAAAAGCCATTTGCCCTTACTGGTGTGCGGGTCGTTTTATCTCTGCGCGGAAGTGGCTGCCGAGCTTACCGGGTAATCGAGCAAGGCGCCGGCCTGCTCGTAAAAAATGCGGTCACGCCCGTTGTCCTTGGCCCGGTAGAGCGCCGCGTCGGCCCGGTTTATCCAATGGGCCAGGTTTTCGCTGGCTGTGTACTCCACGAGCCCGACCGAAATGGTGATGGACAGGCAGTTGTCATTCCAGTCAAAGCAGGCCGCCCCGATCGCCACTTGGATGCGACGGGCGATCGGCAGGGCGTCCTCCAGTTTGGTTGCCGGCAGAATGATGAAAAATTCTTCACCACCGTAACGTCCGGCGTGGTCGTTGCGCCGAAGCTGCTGCTTGAAGAGGCGGCCCAAGCGGCCGAGTACCATGTCGCCGGCCTGGTGGCCCCAGGAGTCGTTCACTGTCTTGAAATAGTCGATGTCGATCATCATGCCGCAGAGCGGGCTTTGCTCGGCCACTGATTTGGCCACCTCGAGTTCCAGGCGGTCATTCAGGCTGGCGCGATTAAGCAGGCCGGTCAGCACGTCGTATCCGGCCTGACGCTTAAGCTTCTTGTGGGCCGATTTGAGTTCCTGGTTACGGCGTACCGTATCGGCCAGGCTGGTTTTGAGGTACTGTTGGCGCTCCAGCAATTTTCGGGACAGGAATTCTTCTTGCACCACCGCCTTGCGAAAAAACTCGCGTTCCTCGAGCAACCCGGCCTGGCCGGACTGTCGACGATTAGCGAATTGCAGCCGCACGCCCAACTCGACACGCGACAATGGTTTAAGCAGGATATCGTCGATTGGGCATAGCCCATCCTGGCAGTGCGGCAGGTCGACGGCTTCGAGGCACAAAAGCAGGTAAGAGCGTTCATAGCCAGCCTGCCTTTTGATGCGGTGGCACAGCTGCAGCGTTTCGGAGTCGGCCTGGCGGGCGTTTATCAGGATAATGGGCGGCACCGTGCTGGCCAACTCCTCCAACAAGCCGACGTTATCGCCGAGTTGCAGGAAACTGAGTGACTGGGTGCAGCCGGATAGGAAGTCATCGTCGATGTCGCTTGCCAAATCGAGAACCAGGACTTTTTTGGATTGATCCACCCTAATCTCCTTTTAAATACAGCTCCAGTATCGTGCATCCGGCGCGACGACGCAAGCGGTCGCCGGCCATGATTCGCGGCGGCCGGTTTTAACGCAACAAGTTGAGCACCGACTGCGCCAGCCCCATTAGTCCGCCGAGCAAGGCTCCAAACCAGGTGACGGCCCGCAACTCGCGATCCATGACGCGCAGGATCATCCGCTCTATGGTGACGATATCCAGGTCATTGATACGATCCTGTACCAGCCGATGGACATCGACCGACTGCAGGATGCGGGCGCTCTGGGTCGCCGCCAGGCCGGCGATGGCATTGGCGGCCAGATCGGCGAAGCGCACCGCGTTGGCCTCGTCGACCGCCAACAGGCTACCCAAGGGCCGCCCTTCCATCAAGCTGAGGAAGGCCTGAAAAAAGGCTTGCATCACCTTGGAGGCGCTGTGGGCGGCTCCCGTCCCGCCGGATAGGAGCGAGGCCAGCCAGGCGCCGATGCTGCTGGCCAAGACCCCTTGCAGTTGTGGGAATAGCTCGAACAAGCCGGAAAAAGTCTGCTTGCGAACCAGGTTACCCAAGGCGCCTACCAGCTGCTCGCCGTTGAGGCTCTGTAAAACGGAGCTGAGGGCGGCCTCGGTTTTACCGAGCAGGATACGGCGTTGCTCGCCCTGGTTGATGATGGCCAGTTGGCGGCACGGCTTTTGCATGAAGTCTTGCAACTGCTGGAGCAGCCATTCCAGCAGTTCGGCCTGAGTCTCCGGCTTTTGCAGCAGGTCCTCGACCGTGGCCGTAAAGTCGTCGATTATGGCCGGCATGCTCTGTAGGATACTGCGTTCGTACCCGCCCAGACCGATAAAGAAGCGCTGGACGCTGTTCAGTTTCTCGATGATGCGGCTGACCAGCAAGGCGCCGGTCGTTTCCAGCTTGCCGCGCAGGTGCGGCTCGCGCAGGATGGCCACGATTTTTTGGGAGACAAAGGGCCACAGGTAATGGAAAATCTGGCTGACGCTGGCTGGCAATTGATCCAGTCGGACGAAGTCAGCCAGGCAGGCATCGGCCGCCAGCGCCTTCTGGAGCTGCTCGTCCAAGGCCTTGGTGATGGTGGCCGCCAGGCGGGGGGCGGTATGCCGGTCCGACAGTAAACGGGTCAGGGCGGCCAGCGTATCGTCGGTAATGACGCTGGACAAGGGCAAGCCTTCCAGTTCCTCCATGGCCAGGCGCAGGGCTTGACTGGCGGCGGCTTCAAAAATACCGGAACTGCCGATTGATTTCAGCGCGGCGCCGAGCATGTCGCGGGCCAATTGCAGCGCCGGCGAGGCATTTGCGTTGTTCCCCAAATCGAGACTGGCGGCGTAGAAAGCGTGCTGTCCGTCAAGCACCGCCGCTTGCAGCGATTGATGGAAATCAGGCGAACGAATTTTGGCGACCAATACTTCCTCGGTGATAAGGTCCCCGGCCGCGGTCGCCCCCAGCGATGCGGCTAGGCGCTGTCGCTCGCGCGGCAAAATGCCCGGGGTAAAAGGAATGCGGATGCCAAGGAAGCGTTTTTCGTAACGCGGCCGGAACAGCATTTTTATGGCCAACCAGTTGGTGAAAAGGCCGATAACGGCGCCCACCAGGACCGGCATCAGAAACCAGACTAGCTCCATCATGGTCAATCCTGATTCCTGACGTAATAATCGGCGACAGTCTTCGAGGCGAAAAATAGCAAGGCGCTTTCATGCAACCAGCCGGCTTGGCCATCGAGTTCCAGCCGGTACCAAATACCGGAGTCTCGGCCTTCGCTGCGTCGTTCCCGACCGAGTAATTCGAAGGCCACCAGTTGACGCACAAAGCCGCTATCGGCCGCCGAAAACGACGGTTCGGCTTTAAGCCTGCCCCAGGCCTGGGTGGCTACGCCCCAACCGATGCCGATACTGAGCACCGGAGTCGGCTCCAGGTTGAACACCAGGGGCGTTTCTTTACGGCATGATGTTATTAGGCTGACGCCTACCGCCAACGATAAAACAAGGCCGATCAGGCTGATGCATTTGGTTTTCATGTCCCGTCAAGCATAACACAGACCTGGCCGGCTGCCAACCTCGGCCCAGATGGACCGTTAGCAGGTTGTTGAAAAAGCCGGTTGCTTTCTCAACAACCTTAACAATTCCTCGCATAGCTTGCGCTATGCTGCGTAATTGTACCGGCTTTTGAAGTGTTGAAAAGCCGCATCCGCGTTTTTCAACACCCTGTTAGAGTGACTTGATTTTTGTCACCGATTGCGGCATCTTCATTATATGGCTATTACCCGTTTTATACACCGACCAGGCTGGCAGGCACTTTTGCGTGGGCAGCGCTTGCCATTAGGCCTGCTGCTGCTCCTAGCCGTTCTGGCACAGGCTCCGGCTCAAGGCAACTCCAGCCTGAGTCCTGCTACCAGCACTTCCGGGAAATGGTTCACGCCCCTGGCCGACAACGCCGGCTTTGCCACCACGGTCGGTTACCAGTTCGCCGTCCTGGCTACCATCGAGCCCGGCCGGACTGACGCCGCCTGGCTGCCCCAGCTCCTGCATCGCGTCAGCCTGAGCAACCGTTATGGCGACCAGTTGGGCCTCAGCACCAACCTGGCCTTGAATAGCGTCGGCCTGTCGCTCTTCTCCGAGTACTACTACCGCTACCGCGGCTTTGACAGTCTGGCCGGCAGTCTTGGTTTCTTTGCCAATATTGGCCAGTTGACTGGCCTGCCTTTTGACCTGGAGGCCGAGATCTCAGGCGGCGCCGCCCTGGCTATGTACCCCGACACTTATATGCTGTTTTTTATGCCGGTACTGGACGCCGCAGTGCGCCTGTTTTTACGCACTCCCATCGACGGTTTAGTGCTGTCGTTCAGCCTGGAAGCGCCCTTTTTCCTGCCGGCGCACAGTTTCTCGGTTGGCGGCGGCCTGTCGCTGCGCCTGGTCTATCTGCCGGTCAGCCGCGTCCGTCCAGCCAGCGGCAATCAACCATGAAGGCGGTAAACTGGCCGGCACCAGGCCAGCGCGCGGCTGGCTGCAGTCGAGTCGCTAGGCTGGACCATCTGGCCGGACTAGTCAGCCTTGCGCTCAGCCTGGTACTGATCGCCTGCGCCTTCCCGCAGCCCAAAATCCTGGGCACCGCCATCGTCTTTGGCGCCAGTGATTATACCCTGTTCAAGGATCTTCCAGCTACAATGGCGGATGCCATTGCAATGGACGCCCTCCTCACAGAGCAAGGCTGGGACAGCCGACTAATTGTGAATACCGAAGCCACCGCCGCCCGGCTGAAAGCGGAATTGGCCAGTCTGACCGGTAACACCCAGCCCGTCTTGTTCTACTATGCCGGACACGGTTATATAGAACCTGAAGAAACTTTTTTGGTGCCGGTGGACGCCAGTCCCTTTGTCGACAACCTGCGTCCCAACCTGATCAGCAGCCGCGACCTGCACGGCTGGCTGGTGGAATACGATATCCGCCACCCCATCCTGATCCTGGACAGCTGCTACTCCGGTGGATTTGCCCCTGGCGGCGTGGCTTACGATGGTATTCCAGCCGACTACAATCCTTGGGTCACGCCGTCTGAGGACACGCCGGCCTTCAGCCAAGTCGGCGCGCTGCTGGCCGGCGCCTTCCAAGCCTGGCTAGGCGCCGACAACGGCTCCGGCGCCGTCGTGCTGGCCGCCGCCGGACCGCCGGAGTTGTCGTGGGAGGAAAACACGGCCAGCAGCCTGCCGTATGCCGGGCACGGCATCTTTACCTGGTTCCTGCTGGCGGCGGCTACTGACCCGCTGGCGGACCGCGACGGCGACGGTTTCGTGTCCACCGTTGAGGCCTATCTGTACACCAGAACTAAGCTAGACGAAGAATGGAACAAACTGCATAGCAGGTCGTCTGATCCGGAACTGGTCTACCTGCCGCGCCAATCCGGCGGCCTGCGCGATTACCTGCTGTTCAGCCAACCCTGAGCCAGCGACCTCGGACCACGCGCTCAGTTGGTCGTGGTCGACAGATAGTGACCCAGCACCTCATGCAGCGCCTTAGCCTCTTCCGCGCTCAAGGCGATGCCCTTGCCCATCCGCTGGTGACTTGGATCCCAGGGCCGCAGATCGAGTTTGGGTTCCCGGCCGTTCCAGCTGACCAGATTGAGCTCGGTGGTCCAGCCACCCCGGGCGCTGCCCAGCACGCCGATATGCCTGCTTATCTCGAATTGAATCTCGCCTTTGTCCATCGCTTATGCTCCTTTCGATCCTTCGCCTAATGACGCCATTATACTAACCCGGAAAGGCATTATTGTCAGTCCACTTTAGGATGGCAGTCGATGGTTAGTCGATGGTTTGACCAGCAAGCGCCAAAAATGCTATCTTTGTGCCCAGCGCCGACCAGGCGGCGGGCTGCCGCGTCGACCAAGCTTGGCGACCGGGACAACAGGGAGTAAATCATGCAAGACATCAAGGCCATCCTGCGCGAGAAAGCCGTTGACAGCACTCTGACTGCCAAGGGATGGGTACGCACCAAGCGCGACACTAAAAACGCCATTTTTGTGGAATTGAACGATGGCTCGTGCTTTGGTAATCTGCAATGCGTTTTTGATGCTAATACGATTGGCGACACGGTTCGCGGCCAACTCGACCGGCTCAATACTGGCGCGGCCTGTGCCATCAGCGGCCGGCTGGTTGCCTCCCCGGCTGCCGGCCAGCCCGTCGAGCTCCAGGCTACAAGCGCCGAAGTCATCGGCGAAGCGCCGGTCGATAGCTACCCGCTACAGAAGAAGGCCCACTCACTGGAGTTCCTGCGCGAGATCGCCCACCTGCGGCCGCGCACCAATACCTTCGGCGCGGTGGCCCGCGTGCGCAATCAGATGGCCTTCGCGGTGCACAGCTTCTTTCAGGAACGCGGCTTCAATTATGTGCATACGCCCATCATCACCGCCAGCGACTGCGAAGGCGCCGGCGAAATGTTCCAGGTAACCACCCTGGACATGGACGCCATGGTCAAGGCCGGCAAGCCGGTCGACTATGCCAAGGACTTTTTCGGCAAGAAGTCGTTTTTATCGGTTTCCGGCCAGCTGAACGTCGAGACCTACTGCATGGCCCTCAACAAGGTCTACACCTTCGGGCCGACCTTTCGGGCCGAAAACTCGAACACTACCCGCCATCTGGCCGAATTCTGGATGATCGAGCCGGAAATGGCCTTCGCCGAACTGCCCGACAACATGGCCCTGGCCGAGGACTTCATCAAATACCTGCTCGGATGGGCCCTGGACAAGTGCGCCGAAGACCTTGATTTTTTCGACAAACGCATCCAGAAGGGCTTGGTTCAGATGCTGGACAGCGTGCGCGGTTCCACCTTCGCCCACATGACGTATACTGACGCCATCAAGCAGCTGGAACAAAACAAGGACAGCTTCGAGTTTAAACCCTTCTGGGGCTGCGATCTGCAGACTGAGCACGAGCGCTTCCTGTCCGAGACCGTAATCAAGGGTCCGGTCATCGTTACCGACTATCCGAAGGAAATCAAGGCCTTCTACATGCGCCTGAACGACGACGGCAAGACGGTGCGCGCCATGGACGTCCTGGTGCCCAAGATCGGCGAGATCATTGGCGGCTCGGAGCGCGAATACCGCCACGACGTGCTGCTGCAGCGCATCCGCGACCTGGGACTGGATGAAGCCGCCTACTGGTGGTACCTCGACCTGCGCCGCTTCGGCTCCGCGCCGCACTCCGGCTTCGGCCTGGGCTTCGAGCGCCTGATGCGCTACGTGACCGGCATGGAGAACATCCGCGACGTTATCCCCTTCCCGCGCGCCGTCAAGCAGGCCGATTTCTGAAGGTGCCGACCACGCAACCAAACTTAACCATATCGACCAGCCCGGCCAGGGCGACCCGGCCGGCGGCAAGTCACCGGTCGGGCTGGCGCGGCGGTGTGGTCCTGGCCGCGCTCTGGCTAGCGACCGCGTTGGCTTTGCCCGCCCAAGCCGCACCGCCGGCCGCCGCTTCGGCCGAGCCGCCGCCCAACCTCGACGCCCGGGCCATCGTCATCATGGACTACGCCCGCGGCGAAGTCCTCTTTGAACGGAACGCCGACCTGCCGATTCCGCCGGCCAGTCTGACCAAGCTGATGACTTTGCACCTGATGTACGAGGCCATCGCCGCCGGTCGCTTTAGGCGCGACACGATTGTCCCCATCCTGCCAGAGGACGTCAATCTGCCCTACGGTTCGGCCTTGATGTATCTGCAGGCCGGCATGAACGTGCCAGTGCTTGATCTGATGCTCGGACTGGCCGTCATTTCCGGCAACGATGCCGCCCGGGCCACCGCCCGCTTCATGAGCGGCTCGATTACCGATTTCGCCGCCTTGATGAACGCCGCCGCCGCCGAAATCGGCCTGACGCAGACTCACTTCGAGGAGCCATCCGGCTTGTCGGCCCAGAACATCAGCACCGCCCGCGACCTGGCCGTTTTTTCGCGCTACTACCTAAAGCGCCATCCGGAAGCCATCCGGGAGATACACAATGTCTATACGATGGAATTCCCGCGCGCCGACATCATGCCGCCGGGCGTCCCGCCGCCGGCTGGAAAAATCCTGCTGCGCAACCGCAATCATCTGATCTTCGATTACGAAGGCTGCGACGGCCTTAAAACCGGCTATATCGACGAATCTGGCTATAATATTATTGTTACCGCCGAACGCGACGGCACCCGCTTCATCGTGGTCAGCCTGGGCGGCAAGAACGGCACGGCCGCGCGCAGCCAGACGGCGGCCAGCCTGCTCGATTGGGCCTTCCGGCGCTGGCAGACGGTCAACGTGCCGGCCCCCGCCCTGCCCGCCTTGCGGATCTGGGATTATGCCGGAAAATTCAGCGTACCAGTCATCGACGACAGCCTGGTTTTCACTCTGGATCGGACGGACGCCGCTATGCTGCATAGTCGACTCGTGTTCGAAACTGACCTGCGCGCGCCCCTGGCCGCCGGCGTTAAGGTCGGCAGCCTGATCCTTTCGGCCGGGGAGCGGGTCATCCGCCGCCTGGACATCGTGACGGCCGTCGACATCCCGCGCGGCAATTTCTTCATCCGCCTGCGCGATGCCCTGACCCGTTTCTGGAACCGACTGTTCCAGCCTTGATTGCCGGCAGCAGCTGATCGCGGGCGGCAACCAAGCTGGTCTCGGCGGCTATCAAGCACCGCCGGCCGGAGCGCCCGGCTCAACCAACACGTTAGGGAGCGCCCGACCGAAAATAGCGGCTAAATCGGTCGGATAATCATGGGCGCCGGCCAGTACTTCCAAGCCGCAAACCAGGCCGACCTGGTTCATGGCCGCTACCAGTTGTCTGATGGCCGCGCAAGATGGATCCAGGCTACCGACCACCACATGACCGCGTAGGCTGGGCGCGGCAGGCTTTTGCAACAGTTTTAGCCATTCGGTTAAATTCGCATCAATATATGGCGCGAAAAGCAGGAATCCCCGACAGGGCAACAAACAGTTCAAGGCCGCCCGCAAGGCCATCTGGCCGCCCAGCGAAAAACCGCCCAAGAGTAGCGGCGTCCCGATCGGCAAGGCCAAACGCTCGTGGAAGGTCCGGATGGTGGCAAAGGTTGCCGCCTCATCGTCCCAGTTCCAGACATCCTTCATCAGACCACCCTGCCCGGATTCAGGCAGACCTACCAGGCAAGCCTGGGCCGTCAGCCCAGTCCAGTGCGCGGCTTCAAGGGCTGCCGACCCGGCATTGCCGTGTAGTGCTATCAAGGCCGCCGCCACAGCCAGGCTGGAGGCTGGACGAACGATGATATCCGGCTGTCTGGCAGCCATGCTATGTTCCTGGACGGCGCGGTGCCGCTCTACCAGCCTCTCAAAATCAGGCAATTCCTGAAACGGCGCGAAAGACGGTGATTGGCGCAACAAGACTTCACTATACCAAAAGCCCTCATCCGCCAGTTGGCGCAGGCTATCGAAGACCAGCTCGCGGCGGCCCAGGCGGGCGGCCGCGCAAAGCCGGAAATACTCGATCATGCCGCGAGTGCCTGGAAAGTGTTTGCTGGCCAGGGTGGCGGTATCGAAAGCGGCTGGCCAGTCTGGAATGGCAATTTCGCGCTGAATCTGGATCAGGGCCTCATTGGCGGATTCGAATGGTGTGGTCATGCCTTTAAGTATAGCCTGTTTAGCGCTGGGCGCCAGCTTTTTTTCCAGGTCCGCGCTGAGGTCAGCGGCAGCGCCGAGGCCGGCGGGCTCAGTCAGCGAAGGTCAAGCGCTGGCCGTGGTAACGCAGCAAGCCTTCCGCCACCAAGGCGGCGACGGCCGTCTCCAGCCGCTGATAATCAGCCGGCGCGGTCAGATCAGTCTGTCGGGCCAGCGTCGCCAAATCAGTCGCCCCGGCGATCCGCAAGCTTGCCAGCACGGCGCCGCGCGCCTGGCGCAGCGAACCGTGGAAAGCCGTCGGCTTGCTGTAGGCTTGGCTGCGCCGCGTTGGATTGACTTCCATTTTCTTGATAAAGACACCGTAATCCATCAACGCATAGTACCAATCGCGTGGTGGACAGCCGCGGGCTATGGCCGCGTCCAGGGCAGCGGCGGCCAGTGGCAGCAAGGCGCTGTCCGTTACCCGCGGCTGGTCGGGGAAAAAGTGGAAAATCAGGGCGCTGCGGATATTGGTTTCGAGGATGACGGTTGGCTGGTTCCAGGCAAAAGCCAGCACCGCGCCGGCGGTATAGCGACCAATACCCGGCAAGGCGCGCAGGGCAGCCTCGTCGTCCGGCACCCGCCCTGGGGACTCGGTACACAGCCGACGCGCCGCCTCACGCAGCCGCATGGCCCGATTGTTGTACCCGAGCCCCTGCCAGGCGGCGTAGACGTCGACCAGGCTGGCGTCAGCCAGGCTTTGCATGTTCGGGAATAACTCAAACCACCGTTCGTACTTGGGCAACACCCGCAGGGTCTGAGTCTGTTGCAGCATGATCTCGGAGACCAGTATACGCCAGGGGTCAGCCGTTTCGCGCCATGGGAAGGACCGCCGGTTGGCGCGATAGTAGTCGAGTACCACCTGGCTAAAACTGTCGATCTGGTCTGGCGACCAGCCCCCGTCGTCTGGACTTTCCTTGGCCGGAGCGGTCAAGCTTACCGGCGGTGGAACCGATTCACCGCCGCCGGCCACCCGCCTGGTCACTCGGCAAAGATGTGCACGTACTCGTGCAGCAGGGCTTCGGCCTTGTCTTTGCAGCCGCCGCAGACCGTGCCGATCTTGGTACGTTCCTGGAGGGTTTCCCAGTCGTGGGCGCCCTGCTTGACGGCGGTCTCGATATCGCGGTCGGTGATATTGAGGCAGCTGCAGATGACGGTGGCGCCTTCATTGCGGAACAAGCCGGCGCGGCCGGTCTTGGCCAGGTAGGCGTCGATGGCGGCGCGCAAGGCCTTGTCGCCCAGCACCGAACAATGGATCTTGTTGTCCGGCAGGCCGCCCAGCCGGGCGGCGATGTCTTCCGGCTTGATGTTGTAGGCCTCGAGCAGCTTCATGCCCTTGACGGCCTCCGACAGGATCGAGGTACTGGCAATGGCGCTGGCGCAGCCGTAGGTCTTCCAGCGCACGTCGACGATGACGTCGTCCCGCACCTGCAGCATGAACAGCATCTGGTCGCCGCACTTGACGTTGCCGGTCATGCCCTCGGCGTCGGCCTTGAAATTGTCGGCCGGGTTGAAAACGTTGCGCGGATTGGTAAAATGATCCTTGACGGTATCGGAATAGAGCCAGTTGAAGGCTTCGCTCATCGGCAATCTCCTTTATGCTCAGAAGCTGACGGTCGACATCGACCGCAGGCGGGCGATAATGCCCGGTAGGGTAGCCAAAACGTAGTCGACATCGTCCGCGGTGCTGCCTCTACCCAGGCTGAAGCGGATCGAGCCATGGGCCAGCTCGGGGCCGACGCCGGTGGCCATCAGCACGTGGCTAGGGTCGAGGCTGCCGGAGGCGCAGGCCGAGCCGGTTGAGACGGCGATGCCGGCCAGGTCGAGATGCAGCAGGATGGCCTCGCCCTCGGCGCCCGGGAAAGATATGTTTAGGGTATTGGGCAGAACCTGCTCCGGGTGTCCGTTGACGCGGATCTTGGGAATGGCCGCCAGCAAGCCATCAACCAGCCGAGTGCGCAAGGCGCGCAGCCGCTGGCCATACTCCGGCAGTTCCTGCCTGGCCAGGCTAGCCGCCAGGCCGAAGGCGGCGATAGCGCCGGAGTTGTAGGTACCGGCCCGCCGGCCGTGTTCCTGGTGCCCGCCGCGGATCAGCGGTTCGAGCGGCGCGCCCTTGCGCACGAACAGGCCGCCGACGCCTTTGGGGCCGTACAGCTTGTGACTGGACAGGGTCAGGTAGTCGACCTGCCAGGACTCGACGTCGACTGGGATCTTGCCGACGGCCTGGGTGGCGTCACAGTGCAGCCAGGAGAGGCTCGGTTTGACGATCCGACCGATGGCCGGCATGTCCTGCAGGGTGCCGATCTCGTTATTGGCGGCCATGATGGACACCAGTAAGGTTTTGTCGTTCACCAGGCGCGCCAGCTCGGCCAGGTCGATGCGGCCGTCGCCGTCGACACCCAGGAAATGCACCGGGAAACCTTCGGACTCCAGCCACTTGGCGGCGTTGAGCACGCAGGGGTGTTCGATAGCCGTAGTGATGATCTGGTTGCGATCCTGCTTGCGGCCAAGGTGGAACATGGTGGCGAACACCGTATTGTTCGACTCCGAGCCACCGGAGGTGAAGACCAGCTGTTCGGGGTTGCGCTGGGCGCCGATCAGCTGGGCGACGTACAGGCGGGCGGCCTCGATGGTGGAACGGGCCTGGCGCCCCTGCTCGTGCATGCTGGAAGCGTTGGCAAAGAGGTCGAGATTGTCGACCAAAGCCTGCTTGACCAGGGGATGCAGTGGCGTAGTCGCGTTGTAATCCATGTAAACAAATTTATTTGGCATGAGTCGCCCCTTCCACCAGATCCTGCAGGCTGCAATCCCGCAGGTAATCATCGATTGTACTCTTCAAGCCGATCCAGAATTGGCGCGGCATGCACGAGCAGCCCAACGAGCAGGTATCGGGCGTCTCGACGCAATTGACGGGCATGACGCTGCCGTCGAGGGCTTCGACGATCTGCAGCATCGGGATGTCGCTAGCTGCCTTGAGTAGGCGGTAGCCGCCGTTCTTGCCCCGCTCGCCGGAGACCAGGCCGCCGTTCTTGAGCGAGGTCATGATGCCTTCTAGGTACTTGGCTGGAATTTGCTCAGCGGCGGCGATTTCGGCGCTACTGACCACCCGCTCGGTATTGCGAGCCAGGAAACTCATGGCGCGAATGGCGTATTGCGTCTTGGCGGATACCGAAAACAAGCGCGCTTCCTTCCACCGGCCAGGCGCCGGAACTATTTCAGATCACCAGGCAGGGCGGGAAATTTGATTCCCCTCAATTCCTATCGGTTTAGTTGGAATATAGCAAAAAAGAAAAAAACTGTCAACCGCCTTGCACCTAACTCTCAGCTGCCGCTTTGCACGTTATCCTCAGCTGCCAAGTTTGTGTGTTACTCTCAGCTGCCACGCAGCCGGGCCGAGGGCGCCGCCTGCCTGATAATACTGAGCAGGCCAGCCAGTTCCGTCTCGCTGTAATCGGCCTGACTCTCGGCCCAGACTGGATCCAGCACCTGGCTTTTTTGGCAGCGTTGCAGGTAGACCGGGTCTTCCGGACGCAGCAAGGCCGCAACTTGGCGGGCTTCATCCAACCCGAAGATGCCAGGGGCGCAGGTGATGCGAAACTCGTAGGGTTTTCCCAGGGCGCGCACCAGGCGGATGCTTTCCATGATGCGGTCGGCGGCGTCGGTCGGTGCCGCCGGCCATAATTCCGGGTAACGCGCCGGGCTGGTTTTGATGTCCAGGGCCAGGTAATCGACGCCGGCCGGGCCGATGCGTTCCGGGAACGAACCGTTGGTGTCCAGCTTGACCAGGACCGCGTGGTGGCGCAGGCGGCTGACTAGGGCGGGGATGTCCGGCCGCAGCAAAGGCTCGCCGCCGGAGATGACGGCCGCGCTGATGACGCCCTGGCGCCGCCCCAAGTGGCTCAAGGCCGTTTCCAGCGACACCAGATCGGCGCTGGCCTCAAGCGACAATAATTCGGGGTTATGGCAATACGGGCAGGCGAAGTTGCAGCCCGGCAGGAACAGCACGCAGGCCACCCGGCCGGGATAGTCGACCAGGCTCAGTTTCTGTAAACCGAGCTTCATGCCGCCAGCCTCACCGTTCAGAGGCTGACCCTGGCTCCAGCCGCTGTCCGCGGTCCCAACAGGCCGGCCAACTGGCTACGATTGTAAGCTCTGGCCTGCTCTTCGCCTTGCCGTCCCAGTAGGATGGCGGTGGGCGTGGCCATGACGTTATACTGGCGGGCCGCTTCCAGGCCGTCCGGCGTGTCGACATCGACGATGGTAGCCGGCAGGCCAGAGGTTTGCAGGTACTCTTTGACCGGGCCGCAGCCTGGACAGGTCTGGCGCGTGAACAGCATATAGGCCTGGGCCATGCCGCTCTCGTGCCGGGTAGACGATGCAGCCACCGTCACCGCTTCCGGCTGAGCCAGTAGCTCTGGCTGAGCCAGTAGTTCTGGCTGAGCCAGTAGTTCTGGCTGAGCCAGTAGTTCTGGCTGAGCCAGCGGGCTGGTCCCATGGTCGAGCTGATAGGTCTTGCGCCTGGTGTATTCGTGGCGTTTACCGACATTCCAGTTACGGACCGAGCGATAGTAGCCGACGATGCGGCTATACACTTCGGTGGGCGTGCCCTGGACGCTGAGCAGCTGGCTCTTCAATTCGGCCAGGCGGGCTTCCTTCGCTTTTCGTGCTTCCATTTTTCCCCTCCGGAAACCAGCGCTTCCCCTCCGGAAGGCTGGAACATTATTCGACGGCGGCCTGTCAGGTGGCCGGGATAGTCTCAACAGTCAATCAGCTCTCGGCCAATTCCTTTTCCAGGAACTGGATCTCCTCGCGCAACCGGGCTTCCTTCTCGGTTTTGCATTTCGGGCAGGCGAAGTGCTCGCCGGAAATATAGCCGTGAATCGGGCAGACCGAGAAGGTCGGCGACAGCGTGTAGTATGGAATGCGGTAGCGGGTGGTCAGACTGCGGATTAGGTCGCGTACCGCCCGCCAGTCGTCGATGGCCTCGCCCAGGAAGATATGGAAGACCGTGCCGCCGGTGTAGCTAGTCTGGAGCGCTTCCTGATGGTCGAGCGCCTCGAACAGATCGGTGGTGTACTCGGCCGGCAGCTGGGTGGAATTGGTGTAATACGGCTCGCTGTCGCCGGCGGTCAGGATATCCGGATAGCGCTTCTTGTCGTGCTTGGCCAGGCGGTAGGAGGTGCTCTCGGCCGGGGTGGCCTCCAGGTTGAACAGGTCGCCGGTATCTTCCTGGTAATCGGCCAGGCGCTTGCGCATGTAGTCGAGCACTTCCTGGGCGAAAGCCTTGCCCTCGGTATCGGCGATGGTCTTGCCTAGGAAATTGCGGCAGCACTCGTTCATGCCCACCAGGCCGATGGTCGAGAAGTGGCTGTCGAAATTTTTGAGGTAACGGCGGGTGTACGGGAAGAGGCCGCCTTCCAGCAGGCGCGAACAGACTTTGCGCTTGATGACCAGGCTCTGGGCCGCCAGATCCATCAGCCGGTCCAGCCGGCGGTAGAAGTCGTTTTTTCCCTGGGCCAAATAGCCGAGGCGGGGCATGTTCAGGGTGACTACGCCGATGGAGCCGGTTAGCTCGTCCGAGCCGAACAGGCCGCCGCCGCGCTTGCGCAGCTCGCGCTTGTCGAGCTGCAGGCGGCAGCACATCGAGCGCACGTCGTTTGGGTTGAGGTCGGAGTTGACGAAATTCTGGAAGTAGGGCGTACCGTATTTGGCGGTCATCTCGAACAACAGCTTGGCGTTAGGCGAGTCCCATTCAAAATCAGGCGTGATATTATAGGTAGGAATCGGATACTGGAAGCCGCGGCCGTCAGCGTCGCCACCCAGCATCAGCTCGATGAAAATGCGGTTGATGGCTTCCATTTCGGGTTGGCAGTCGCCGTAGGTGAAGCCGGTCTCCTGGCCGCCGATAACCGCCGGCCGATCGCGCAGGTCGACCGGGCAGGTCCAGTCCAGCGTCACGTTGGTGAACGGCGCCTGGCTTCCCCAGCGGCTGGGGGTGTTGACGCCAAACATGAAGCTCTGCAGGCACTGCCGGATTTCGTCGTCGCCCAGGGCGTCGATCTTGACGAAGGGCGCCAGGTAGGTGTCGAAACTGGAGAAGGCCTGGGCCCCGGCCCACTCATTCTGGAGGATGCCGAGGAAATTGACCATCTGCTGGATGAGGGTGGACAGATGCTTGGCCGGCGCGCTGGTAATCTTGTCCGGCACGCCGCCCAGGCCTTCGGCTATCAGTTGGCGCAGGCTCCAGCCGGCGCAGTAGCCGGAGAACATCGACAGGTCGTGTAGGTGGAAATCAGCCTCGCGGTGGGCCTCGGCGATATCCTCGGTATAGATGTTCTTAAGCCAGTAATTGGCGGTGATGGTGCCGGAATTATGCAGGATGAGACCGCCCAGCGAGTAATTGACGTTAGCGTTTTCCTTGACGCGCCAGTCCCCCTGCCCCAGGTAGCCGTCCATGGTACCGTTAATGTCCAGCATCAGTTTCTGGGTATCGCGTAGCGCCTCATGGCGCGCCCGATACAGGATATAGGCCCGGGCGACGGCCGCTTCCTTGCCTTCGATGAGGGCGGTTTCCACCAGATCCTGGATTTCCTCGATGGCCGGAATGGAGTTCGGGTGGCGGCCGGACAGCAGTAAGGCCAGCCGGATTTCGACGTCGGCCGTGATGCGTTCGACCTGTTGCCGGTCGGCTACGCCTTTGACGGCTCGGAAGGCCTTTTCGATGGCGCTGGCGATGCGGATGCGGTCGTACGGCTCGATCTTGCCGGTCCGCTTGGCGACATACCTGGTGGCCTCGGGCACGTTTCCTAGCACAGTGCGCCATTCCGGAAAAAACTGTTGATCAGAGCCCATGCTGTCTTTCTCCCCCGTCCTGACCATCGCGTTGCGTTTCCAGACGTTTTATTTCTTGTAAAAATTCCTGCATACTCTCGAATTTTCGGTAGACGCTGGCAAAGCGTACATAGGCGACCTTGTCGAGGGCGTATAATTTGTTAAGTACCAGGTCACCTAAGGCCGAACTAGGCACCTCGTTGCCATTGCGACCCAGCATGGCGGCCTCGTCCTCGATCTCATTGAGCAAATTCTCGATGGCCAGTTGGGAAACCGGGCGCTTCTCGACCGCCCGGCGCACGCCACGCTCCAGTTTGGCCCGGTCATACGGCTCGCGCCGGCTGTCGCTTTTGACAACCATCAGCGCTTTTTCTTCAATTCGCTCATAACTGGTAAAACGGTAGCCGCAAGCCAGGCATTCCCGGCGGCGACGGATGCTCTCGCCATTGGCCAAGGTCCGCGAATCGGTTACCCGGTCATCCAGCGACAGGCAATGGGGGCACCTCATACGAGTAAGCTGCCTGACAGCCGACAACAGGGACCGTTCGTCGTCAAATCTTTATTATACCAAAGCTTGACTTGCCCGTTATCCGATCTTGTATACAATTGATGGTAGCCCTCACTTCTAACTACACACTATATAGATGTATATCGCATATTCTGTCAAGTCGCAAAAGTTGCAACGCGCTATTATAATTTTAACATTTTTATACCTTTTGGCATGATACAGAGAAAGTGGAGCTTTCAAAATCCGACATCAATGATGGTATTTACTTGCCTTTCGCCGGTAATTGCGCGACTTTTAAAAACGGTTGCTGGCAACTTAACTTGTAAAGCGATAGCCAGCACTTGAAAGAAAAGGAGAGGACGATGGCATTCGTAGACCAGATGAAAGCATGGATCGATAAAGGTTTAGCGGTATCCAAGGAAGCGCTCGCTAATTTGGGTGACAAGGCCCATCAGTTAGGCGAAAAAGGCGTCCTGAAAATGGAAATCAGCCAGTTGCGCTCCCAGATCGTCAAGCAAAGTGCCCGTTTGGGTATGGAAGTGTACGACATCCTGGTCGAAAAAGGCCATAAAACCGTCTCGCGTGAAACCACCGGTATCAGCGAAATCCTGGACAAGATCAAGGAATTGGATAAGCATAAGGACGAAAAAGAAGCCGCCTACGGCAAAATTGGTGGCAAGGAAGAAGACCTGGACAAGGACGACTAACAGCTTGCTGTTAAGCAGCCCAGACGGGCTTTAACAGGTTGTTGAAAAAGCCGGTTGCTTTCTCAACAACCTTAACAATTCCTCGCATAGCTTGCGCTATGCTGCGTAATTGTACCGGCATTTGAAGTGTTGAAAAGCCGCATTCGCGTTTTTCAACACCCTGTTAAGCCAGCTTGACCAGCCGGGCGATGTAGAGCGGCCCGGCGCCTCGCGCCGTATCGGGCAGATATAAGCGGCCATAAGTGGTGGTTTCGGCCTGGATTGTACCCAGCCAGTCGTCCAAGCCGGCAACGGCTGGCTGGTCTGAGCCGATTTCGGCCGCTAGGTTGTCCGTCCCCGTTTCGACCGGGCGGCAGCCATCGGGCGACAGTCCGGCTTCGGCCAGGGCTGCGGCCAGATTATCCGGCGGTAGGTCGACTGCTACCTTGCCGGACTGCTTTTTCATAAGCCGGCCAACCACCTCGTCGTTTTCGGCCGTTGACAGGGCACAGGTCGAATAAACCAAGCTGCCACCGACGACCAGAAGCAGGAAAGCACTGGATAGTAGCGACCATTGCCGCTGGGCCAGGAAGCGCACTCGTGCCGCGCTCCACTGGCCCAGGGCCTTGTCGTCGGCCAGCACGTGTCGCTCGCTGGAGCACGGCGCGTCCAGCAGGATGGCGCCGAAACGGCCGTGCTCGCTGGTACGACCACCGGCCGCGGCGGCGTCGAAACCGGAGACCGTCACCAGGCTACGCCGTTCGGCCGCCAGATGCTGGTCCAGTACGTCATGCAGCCGTCGCCGCCGCTCGCTGGACAGTTCGTTGGCTAGCAGGGGCCGGTCAGTGCCCAGGCGACTGGCCAGCACTAGACTCTTGCCGCCTGGCGCGGCACAGGCGTCAAGCATCTGCCCAACAGCCGGCAGCCGCAGGGCACAGGCTGCCGCCACCGAGGCGGCATCCAGCCGGTATGGGCTGGTGAGGCCATGTTTGAAGTCCAGGCGGGCGCCGTGGGCCAACAAGGCGGTGCGCAAAGCCGGCCAGCGAACTCCAAACGCCGTCTGGTAATATGCCTCGAAATCAGCCTGACCCATCTTTTGCCCCCTACCGTCGGACAATAGCATTTTTTGTCCCGCTCGTGCTATAAAGCCGACATGATCAAAGCTTGTATTTTCGACCTCGACGGCACGTTGGTGGATACGCTGGCCGATATCGCCGCTTTCGTCAATCCCATCCTGCTGGAACACGGCTGGCCGGAACATCCCCTGCCCGATTACCGCTACTTGGTAGGTCGCGGTTTCCGCGCCTTGCTGAAGGCGGCCATTCCGGCTGACGCGGTGGTCGACTTCGAGCAGCTCTACCTCCAGAGCTTGGAACGTTATAAGGCGACTGGCGTGGCCAGCTCGCAGCCCTATCCGGGTGTCGGTCAGGTTTTAGCTGGGTTGGAGCAACGCCGGCTGGCCCTGGCGGTGGTCACCAACAAGCCAGACCTGATTGCCAAAGCCGTTGTAGCCCAGACCTTCCCGGCTAACCGCTTTGTGCTAGTCCGGGGCGCCATCGACGGTCGGCCGATCAAGCCCGATCCGGCCGGGGCGCTAGCGGCGGCGGCGGCGGCCGGAGTATGCGCCTCGGAGTGTGCTTTCATCGGCGACTCCGATGTAGACATGCTCACCGCCCGGGCGGCCGGCATGGTAGCCTTGGGCGCGGCCTGGGGTTTCCGTAGCGCCGCCGAACTGCTGGCGGCTGGGTCCCAAGCCATCTTGGAGGATATCCGGGATCTGCCCGCCTGGCTGGACCAGCAAGCCTAACAGGTTGTTGAAAAAGCCGGTTGCTTTCTCAACAACCTTAACAATTCCTCGCATAGCTTGCGCTATGCTGCGTAATTGTACCGGCTTTTGAAGTGTTGAAAAGCCGCATCCGCGTTTTTCAACACCCTGCTAATCCGCCAGCCTGGTCAGGCCGTTTTCATTTGCCAAACAGCCGTGGCTTGGCTATAATCAAGCCAGCGCCGCCACCGGTTTCCGCCGTTTGCAGCCTGGCCTCCGGCCGACTGCCTCATCTGGAAGCGCGCACCGCTACTATGCACTATAAGGAGTCCTGATATGGAAAAAGCCGATATCCTGAGTCGCGCCCGCGATTATTTGGCCAAGGAAACCGACACCGCCTTCAAGGCGGAGGTCGAGAAACTGATGGCCGCAGACAACCTCAAGGAACTGGAAGACCGCTTCTACCGCGACCTGGAATTCGGCACCGGCGGCCTACGCGGCCTGATTGGCGGCGGTTACAACCGCATGAACTCCTACGTCGTCCGCCGCGCCACCCAGGGCATGTGCGACTATATCAACGCCACCGTCCAGGGCAAGGCCTTGTCGGCCTGCGTGGCTTACGATTCCCGGCACTACTCCGAAACCTTTGCCCTCGACACGGCCTTGATTTTCGCCGCTAACGGCATCAAGGCCTACCTGTTTTCCAGCCTGCGGCCCACCCCGGAACTATCATACGCCATTCGGCGGCTTAACGCTGATACCGGCGTGGTGGTTACCGCCAGCCATAATCCGCCGGCCTACAACGGCTACAAGGCCTACTGGAACGATGGCGCCCAGGTGATCGCTCCGCACGATACCGGCATCATCGAGCGCGTTGGCCAGGTCAGCGCCATCAAGGTCATGCCGCAGGCCGAAGCCCTAGCCAAGGGCTTGCTGGTGATGATCGACAAGGAAATCGACGAACCCTACGTCCAGATGGTCAAGAACCAGCTGTTTCGGCCGGAACTCTTCCGCCGCCTGGCCAAGGACGTCAAGATCGTATTCACGCCGCTGCACGGCACCGGCGGCATGCACTTCGAGCGCGTCATGGGCGACCTGGGCCTGTCCATAACCACCGTGCCCGAGCAGCGCGAGCCGGATGGCGATTTTCCGACGGTCGGCTACCCGAACCCGGAGGAGGCCGCCGCCCTCAAGCTGGCCCTGGAGCTGGGGCGCCAGGTCAAGGCCGACGTCGTCATGGCCACCGACCCGGACGCCGACCGCCTGGGCATCGCCGTGCCGGACGGCCAAGGCGACTTCGCCCTCATTACCGGTAACCAGCTGGGGTCGCTGCATGCCGACTACATCCTGCTGTCACGCCAAGAGCTGGGCCGCATGCCCAAGCGACCGGCCACCATCCGCAGCATCGTCACCACCGAACTGCAGCGGCGCATCGCCGAAGGCTACGGCGCGGAATGCCAGGAATGCCTGACCGGCTTCAAGTGGATCGCCGACCTGATGCGCCGTTTCGAGGAAACCGGCCGTGATTTCGTCTACGGCACCGAAGAAAGCTACGGCTACCTGGTGGAAACCGAGGTGCGCGACAAGGACGGCATCAGCGCCGCCGCCATGACCGCCGAGATGACCCTTTACTGGCGCAGTCGCGGCAAAAGCCTGCTGCAGCGCCTGGACGACCTGTACCTAGAGCACGGCTACCATCAGGAAGTCGGCATCAGCAAGTATTTCGCCGGCGCCAGCGGCATGGACATTATGCAGGGCATCATGGCAACCTACCGTAAAGCCCAACCCAAGCAACTGGGGGGCATCGCCGTGCAGCGCATCCGCGATATAAAAACCGGCCTGACTTGGGAGACGGCTAAGCCGGGAACGACCGCTAAAGTCGTGCTGCCGGCCAGCGACGTTATCCAGTGGTACCTGGCGGACGGCACGCTGGTTACCGTCCGCCCCAGCGGCACCGAACCGAAAATAAAATTTTACATTCTGGCCTGTACCGCAGTGGTCGACTCCAAGCTTCCCGGCGCCGCACAGCGACTGGCAGCGGCCAAGGCGGCCAGCGCGGTCAAGGTGGCTGCCATCGAGGCCGATATCCGCCAGGTAATCGGCTGATGGGGTTCTACCAGCCCCCGGCCATGGACGCCGGGGCGCTCGATGGCCTGTATAGCCTACTGGCGGCCGGCAACAGCTTCGTGGCCTTCGATTTCGAGACCACCGGGCTGTCGCCGGCGGTTGACCGCATTGTCGAGATCGGCGCCATTCGTTTCGGGCTGCGCGAGACCGCCGATGGATGGTCCTATGACCAACTGGCCAGCTTCCACAGCCTGGTCAATCCACGGCGGCCAATACCTGCAACGGTCTCGTCCATCCATGGCATTTACGATCTGGACGTGGCCAGCGCGCCGACCTTCGCTGAAATTGGCGCTGCCTTCCTGGACTTCTTGGGTAAATCCGTCCTGGTTGCGCACAACGCCAGTTTCGATTGCGGCTTCCTCCAGGCTGAAGCCACCCGCAACCGCTTGTCGATACCGGCCAATCCGGTATATGATACAATCATTCTGGCCAAGACGGCTCGGCCACGCCTTGAATCGTATGCCCTGGGTAAATTAGCTAAGGTTTTTGGCATAGCCCAACAGGCCGCCCATCGCGGCGATGACGATGCCCGAGTCTGCATGGAAATTTTTTATCGCAGCATTCGCTTGCTCTATAGTTGAGAAGGCCAGCCCTGCCAGCCACTGAAATATGAAAATCCTTGTCCACTTTCCGCTTATTTGCAATATACTCTAGTATGGACGTTGTGGACAAAATGCGATATGTGATCTGGTCGCCTCAGGGTTTAATGCCAACGCCCGCCGAAAGATTGTGGATAATGGTCGACAAAATTGTCGTGATCGACAATTTTGTCGTGACAAGGATTGGTTTTAACCATCCTGCTTTATCCCATGATTGGCATTCGCATTTTATCCGTGCTACAATTCATTTATGAACATATATTTATGTGATTTATAGCAATTCAAATTTTATTATTATCCCTATTCTGTTTTTGGCATGCTAATTGCTATACAATTGATGAGACATCTGGAGGTGAATATGAACACGACGAAAACCACTATTGCCAAGCGCGGCGCTTCCCTGGCTCGCGGCTTGCTGTTGACAGCACTGGTGGTATTCCTGTCCACCTGTGACATCCCCTTCGGCCTGGGTAGCCAGGTTGACACTGGCGCGCCACGGGTAACTATCGATACACCGACCAGAAACGGCTATTATAAAGGCCAGATCGTCATTTCCGGTACGGCAACCGACGATATCGAGGTAGCCCGCGTCCAAGTCATCGTCAAACGCGGCACCACCATCGTCAAAGATATCGACGCCGCCATCAGCGGCGAAACCTGGACCTACAGCCTGGATACCGGCGATGGCAGCCTGGACGGCGAACTGACCGTCACGGCCAACGCCATCGACGGCTTCGGCAAGGCCACCGAGACCATCATCCCCATTTTTGTGGACAATACGCCGCCGACGGTGCTGGTGACCAGTCCGGTAACGCTTAACTCGGTTATGACTGATTACATCGACCTCAAGGGCGAAGTTTACGACCAGTCACCAGTTAGCCTGGTGGAAGTCGAACTGTTGAACCTTGACGGCACGGTATTGGCTGGCCCTACCCGGGCCGACGGCACCAATACCTGGGCCATCCGTTTCCTGCTCAAAGACACCATTGCCGGCCTACCCCTACCCGGCGAGGGTACTAGGGCTTACAAGTATCGGGTATACGTTACCGATGGCTCAGGCAACCGTAACAGCTACTACTTTCACCGCACCGGCATCATCGCCCAGAAAAATTCGACCGCCCCATTCCCGTCGATGGACGAGATCGGCCGCATTGACCAGAATAATCTGGATGGTGACAGTGGTATCACGGTGGCTGAACTGGAATCAATCCGCCTGATCAGTATTGCCAATTATGCCGGCTTTACCTATGATCCTGACCCGCAGATCGATTTTCAGTTTACCAATATAGTTCGTATCGCCGACTCGGGCTCGGCGGAAATCAACCTTCTGGCTCCGAATTCAAAAATCACCGGCCTGATCACGCCACCACCGGAATCCGGCGCCGTCGAAGAAAGCAGTGTTGTCGTCAGGATTTACGAGTACCTGACCGAAAACCTGATTACAGAAATCAGCCAGTCCAGCAACCCGGGCAACCTGACCATGTTACCAGTGTCTTCCTCCATCAGTTTCGCCATCGCCCTCAAGGATGGCGTTGTCGACCTGGCTTCCAATAAATACAAAATGACTATCAGTGCCGCAACCGATACTGGCATTACTAAAACCAGCAATATGGAAGAATTTACCATCGACGCCGAAGCGCCGATGTTCGAGGAAAGCAACCTCGATCCGGATTTACCGGATAGTCAATACCAGAACGCCCCCTTCTCCATGCGCTTCTCAGGCTCGCACTCCACAGCTCTGGTTAAGATCGAAATTTTCCAGTCATTCGAAGGCGGCGCTTTTGTTGCCATACCCGAAATAGATTTACCTGATACTATTTCCTTTGCCGACCAACTAAGCGTCGCCCTGCCATTTGGCACCACCACCAACGGCCGGTACAATTACCGCGCCATCCTGCACACTGTCAGCGGCAAGACCACTACCATCTTACGTTCAGTTACCTACGATACAGTCGCACCGGTAGTTACTATCAATAGTTTTAACAGTTTCGTGCCATCGACTACCAGTGTAAACGGAATGGTTGAATTCTACGCCACCAGTTCGGAAAAGTACGGCATTGAAGAAACCAAATATTATATTACGTTGAATGACAGCGCCCCGGCTTTCGACGCGGTAGTCGGCGGCAACATAGTGCAAATCCTGGCCAACCAGGAAATTGACACCACCAGCTTGCCTGACAGTTCTACGTATTATTTGTGGGTACTCACCCGTGACCTGGCTGGAAACCTGGGGAGCAACACTGTAGATATGTCCTTTGATGTCGACCAATCGACCGACCGGCCGACAATCAATCTGACCAGTCTGGATAACGGCATCATCCTCGAGACGGCCGTTAACCAGGACGACAACCTGCTGGTGCTCGGCGGCAAAATCTCCGGCAGCATCAGCGATGACGACGGCGTGGCCGCGGCCTGGCTGGAGATCGACCTCAACCACAATACTAACTTCGACGGCGGCGCGGAGCGCATCGCGCTTACCTTGTCCGGCTTCGGCACCACCAAGACCTTCGACTACGCGGTCAGTGGCCTGACCGAAGGCACCTACAGCTTCCGCATCGACGCCACCGATACCAACGCCACCCCGGTTCATAATACTGTTTTCGCTAATCCGGTCTGGTTCGGCTACGACACCGCCACCCCGACCGTCGTCTTCAACCCGAACGCCACCGACAGCAATCCGGTCGGTCCCTACCGCAATGCCGACTTCACCGTGCAGGGCACGGTCCAGGATACCGCCGGCATCGCCATGGTCGAGTTCAGCCTCGACAACGGCAGCAGCTGGACGGATCTGGGTATTACCGCCGCCGCTGGCGCTGTACAACCCTGGACGCGGACCATCGCCGCCGCCGCCAACAACGGCGCCAAGAAACTGATTATCCGCGCCACCGACGACTACGGCCGCACCAACCAGAATACCGCCGTGGACGCGACCATCGACACCGTCAACCCGACTGTCGGCCTGACGCCGATCAGCGGCTACATCGACACCTTGCTGAACATCGATGGCACGGCCGTTGATGCCACCAGCCAACTGGCGGCAACCATGGAATATTGCGTTGACCTCAATGGCAACGCCGTCGCCGATGACGGCTGGACGGCCTTCCCGGCCGGCGCCAGCTGGTTCAAATCGGGCATCGTCACCTCCGGGCTGGCCGAAGGCGCCGGCAAACTGATTTGGATCAGAATCAGCGACCGGGCCGGCAACCAGGCCAGCACCAGCGGCACCTTTACGGTCGACCATTTCGCCCCGACCATCGCGGTGGACGTCGCCTTCGACGGCGCCGTCTACCGCAACGGCGAATTTACCATCAACGGCACGGTCACCGACACCAACCTCGGCGCCAGCCCCATCGCCGTCACCGCCACCCGCAACAGCGTCGCCCATGCCCTGACCAATCCGCTAACCAATGGCACCACCTGGTCGCGGCTGATTAACCTGGCCGGCGAAGGCAACTATGAAATAACCATCACGGCTACCGACCAAGCCGGCCGCACCAGCACCGAGAAACGGACTATCATCGTCGACACCGTCGATCCGACGGTCAGCATCACCAGTTTCGAGTCCTATGCTACCGGCAGCAAGGTCAACGGAACCGTCAGCTTCAGCTCGGTCAGTTCCGACGCCAACGGCATCGATGATACTAAATATTTTGTCACTACTGCCGCAACCGCTCCGGCCTACGGCGCCACGGTAGATGGCACCATCGTCGTCCGGATTCTGGCTGGCGCGTCCATTGATACCACCACCTTGACCGACCTGGGCACCTACTACCTATGGGTAGTGGCGCTCGACAAGGCCGGCAACGATGGCGCCAACGCCACTAGCCTGAGTTTCCAGGTCGACCAGTCAACCGATCGGCCAGTGGTCAGCCTAACCAGCCTGTCGGCCGGTATCATCAGCGAAGGAGCCGTCGACAAGGACAACAACTTGCTGGTGCTCGGCGGAAAAATCTCCGGCAGCATCACCGACGACGACGGCGTGGCCGAAGCTTGGCTGGACATCGACCTCAATCACAACACTACCTTCGACGGCGGCGCGGAGCGTATTGCCCTGACTCTGTCTGGCTTTGGCAAGACCAAAACTTTTGACTACGCCGTTAGCGGTCTGGCCGAAGGAACCTATAAATTCCGCATCGACGCCCTGGACAGCAACGCCACCGCCATCCATAACACCCCGTTTGCCAATCCGGTCTGGTTTGCTTACGATATTTCCCTCCCCAGCGTCGTCTTCAACAATCTCGACAGCCTGGGCGTCGCTATCGGCGCCTACCGCAACGCCGATTTTACGGTCGAAGGAACGGTTCAGGATACCTCGGGCATTACCAAGGTCGAATTCAGTCTGGACAACGGCGGCAACTGGAGCGATCTCAGCCTCAGCACGACTACCAACCTAGCTCTCGATTGGGATTACCCGATCGACGCCGCGGGCAATAACGGTACGGTCAACCTGATCGTGCGAGCCACCGACCGTTACCTGCGCACCAATCAGAATAGCGCTATTGCCGTTACCGTCGATACCTTGATTCCGACGATGACCGTGACGGCCTTCGCGCCGACCTATTACGCCGACACTGGCCTAGCCATCAGCGGCACGGCCGTTGACGCCAACAGCGGTTTGTCGCTGCTGGAGTATTGCGTCGACCTCGATGGCGACGCCACCGCCGACGATGGCTGGTTCGCCCTGAATGGAACCGCCAGCTGGTATAAAAACGATATCGCCGCCAATCTCCTGGCTGAGGGCGCTGGCCGCGCAGTTTGGATCCGCGCCACCGACATGGCCGGCAACGTCTCCGTACCGGAACTGCGTACCTTCACCGTCGACCATGGCGCTCCCGTCATCGCGGTCGACGCCGCCTTCGACGGCTCGGTCTTCCGTAACGCCGCCTTTACGCTCAACGGCACCGTCAGCGACGGCAACCTGCCGGCCAGTCCGATCAGCATCACCGCCAAGAAAGACGGCGTGGCCCATACCCTGACCAACCCGATTAGCAACGGCGCCACTTGGTCGCGCTTGATCAACCTGAACGGCGACGGCGTCTACGTCTTCACCATCACCGCCGTCGACGCCTTCAGCCGCTCCAGCTCGGTAGAACGCACCGTAACGGTGGACAGCTCGCAGCCGAACCTGGAAATCACCTCGGTACTGCCCATCCTGAGCGGCGCCAACGTCAACGGCGTCATCACCTTGGCCGTCAACACTTCCGACAGCAATGGCCTGACCGGCGTCAAATACTTCCTGCGCACCGACGCCAGCACGCCAGCTTACGGCGACGCCATCGCCGCGCCAACCAGCGGAAACCTGTCCGCGCCTTACTCGGTGCAAATCGACACTACCCTGCTGACTAACAGCACCGCCTACACTCTCTGGGTGATAGCCCGCGACCGGGCCGGCAACGACCGGCTGGTATCCACCACCATCAACGTCAACCAGACCTCCGATACGCCCAGCGCAGCCATCGAAAGCCCGTTGTCCACCGAACAGCTCGGCGTCGACCGCCGCCTGCGCGGTTCGTTTAGCGACGATGACGGCGTGGCCTTGAGCGGCGCGGTTCTCTATATCCGCAAGCTCGGCGCGCCGACCTATACCGCTCGTAACCTTAACGTCACCGGCAGCGCCGGCCAGCAGGTAGCCTGGACCTACGACGCCACGACCGACGTCACTACCAACGGCGACGGCACCTACCAAGTCTATCTGGTGGTGGCCGATAATGCCGCCGTCAAGCTGGGCAAGGGTTCGGTCAATTATACGACCGCCGTCCAGACCTTCGTCTACGACGTCAATCCGCCGAACGTTTCGGCCATCTCCGCCGCGCCGGTGCAAGGCGCTTACGCGGCCGCCGACGTGGTCACCCTGACATGGACCGCTCTTGATAGTTCCGGCATCGCCAGCCAGGACATCGATATCGACGGCGTCAGCACCGGCCTGGGCGCCATTACCAATCCGTCGGGCGACAACTTCCAGGCCATTTACACCGTGCCCTCCAGTGGTTTGACCTCCGGCAACAAGACTATAACCTTGATCACGGCCGACGGCACCGGCCGGGCTACCACCCGCACCCTGACCATCCTGGTGGACATCGACCCGCCGGAGGTGGAAAACGCCTACACCGTCAATCCGGCCTTCGTCGGCTCGACGCCTAACGGCGCCTTCGAGTTGAAGGGTACCGCCTACGACAACCGTGGCTTGACCACCGTCGCCGTGGCCTTGTCCACCGACGGCACCAATTACGGCTCGTACACCAATGCCACCCTCAGCTCCGGGAACTGGACCTTGGCCATCGCCGATTCAGCCAGCCTGATAGCCGGCGCCGGCACCCTGTACTTCCGGGTCATGGCTACCGACAGCGCCGACAATACCAGCGTGGTGCGCGAATTCAGCCAGGCCGTAAACCAGGCGGCCGATAAACCGGTAGTCACCCTGATCAGCCCGGTCGACGCCTCCAGCTACGGCACCACGGTCCAGATCTCCGGCACCGCCACCGATGACGACAATCTGGACGGCGTCAGCCCGCTCGACGCCGACGCCATCGAAATCCAGTACTGGGGACCATTGCCAGCCACTACGCCGACCACGGTCAACCCGACCATTTCCGGTACCGGCAAGAATGCCAATTTCAACTACTCGCTTAGCGGATTGGCTTCGGGCGACTTTGTGGTTCAGTCTCGGGCCCGCGACAGCAACAACCTGTGGGGCGACTGGTCGACCCAGGCTGGTTTCACGGTCAACGCCGGCGCGCCGAACCTCAGCCTGGCCACGGTGGTCGATACTTTCCGCAACAACGCCAGCCTCAGCCTTTCGGGCACCGTATCCGACGGCCAGGGCGTCCAGTACGTCCGCGTGCGCATCAATGGCGCCGGCTGGACCGATGCCACCGGTACCAGCGCTTGGGGCGCCGGTAACGTTTCCGACACTTGGTCGGCTACCATCAACCTCGGCTCGGATGGACTCAAGACCATCGAGATCATCGCCGCCGATATGGGCGACTTCATCGCCAACCGCCAATTGACGACGACCCTTGACGCCACGCCGCCGGCCGGCAGCTTCGACACGCAGTTCCGCGACGATCCGTCGGGCTCATACCTGGTCACCACCGCGCTCAACAAAGTGGTGCGCATCACCGGCACCGTCACCGAACTCAACCTGGCCGATACCAACCCGGTGGAAATCTCCATCGCTGGTGGCGGCTATGTTCCAGTCAGCGGCACCTTCGTCTGGTCTTATGTCTGGGACACCACCAGCCTGGGCAACGCCGACTATGAACTGCGCCTGCGCATTACCGACAAGGCCGGCAACGTTACCGCCAGCGTGATCAAAACGGTTACCACCCAGCAGTCAGCCGATGTGCCGCAGATCAGCCAGGCCTTCGTAGCCGCCCCGACCGCCAACGACGCCGGCAATAACCTGCTGGGCGCCTTGCTTAAGGTTTCCGGTACCATCAGCGACGACGACGGTTTCCTGGCCGGCGCCGTCAATCTCTACCTTGACGGCTCGGCCACCCCGATTGCCGCCACCAATACCACCGGCACCACGGCCACCTGGGATTATACCTGGGGCAGCCTGGCGCAGGGCCAGCATTACTACAGTATCCAGGCCACCGACCGCAACGGTCAGGTAGCTAGCCTCGGCCCAACCTACTTCCTGGTCGATACCACCAATCCAGCCCTGACAGTCAATAGCCCCACCGCTGGCGCCAAGGTTCTGGCCGGCACGCTGACCATCAGCGGCAGCGCCACCGACGCCGGTGGATTGGGCGCCTTGCCCTTGTCCATCAGCCTACGCCATTCCTCCGGAGCCAGCAGCCTGCTACACAACCTGAATTACACCCCGACCCTTGCCGGCAACAACTTCAGCCAAAATGTCACCATCGACGGCAACTCTCTGGATGGCACCTTGTTTATCGACTTCGTGCTGACTGACCGGGCCGGCAAGCAAAACAGCCTGACCCGCGCCATCACCATCGATACGACAGGGCCGGTTCTCAACCTGACCTATCCAAGTTCAGGCGCCTACATGAATGGCTTCGTTTCCTTCACCGGCACCGCCGATGACCTCAATGGCCTGTCCGACGTCACCCTGCAACTGCTGGCCCCCGGCACCTACTTGCCGGTTGCCACTATCGCCCGTTCCGGCAGCACCCTCTCCAGTTGGGAATTCCCCTTCAATCTGGAGAGTTATGCCACCGCCACCTACGGCGTGGACGTCAACGCCGATGGCAAGCTCTTTAAAGTTCTGTTCCGCCTAACCGCCACCGACCAAACCGGCAATGTGGTGGAATACAAAGTTAACAACCCGACACAAAACGACTGGCCTTTCTTCTACATCGACCTGGACGGCGACAAACCCAGTATCTCGGTTACCCAGCCCAGTAATGGCGCCAACATCGGCGGCATCGTCAACATGTTCGGATCAAGCTCGGACGATGACGGCCCCGTCATGCGCGTTGAAGTCCAGATCGACTTCAATGGCGACGGCGACTTCACCGACACCCGGGACCTGGATGGCCTCGGCGGTATCCAGACCGGCGGCACGCCGGAGAGTTACGTCATCGGCTCGGATACCTTCAACGTCACTGTCGGCGACATCGCCCATCCCTGGGAGGACGAGTCTTCCTGGTACCCAGTTTCGGTTACCAATAACAGCTGGTCCTTGGAACTAAACGTAACTGGCGATCTGTACTCCGCCAACACCGGGGGAACTGGCTACCTCAACATCCGTACCCGCAGCCGCGATATGTACGGCTTGCCCAGCGAGATTTCCACCCGTACCATCTTCCTGGACGAGACTTTCCCGCGCATCGAGAACGTGGTTCCGGACGACAAATCCTACCAGAGCGGTCATTTCGACTTGACGGTTGACTTTGGCGACAACGTCAACCTGAACCTGGCCGACAAGTCCGCCATCCGCGTTAACATCAATAAGTCCGGGTACACCACCTTAGTGCCGGGCGCCAATTCCGGCCCGGGCTGGTCCGGCACCCTGACGGCCGCCTTAGGTACGCCGCAGTACGGCTATGACCTAGCCCTGGATATCGACACCGACTTCTTCTTCAACAACGCCTCTGGCATTTTTTACGTGGATCTCTACGTTAAGGATCAGTCGGAATACGTCAACCAGCGCGGCTACACCTACTATATCGACAACCAAGCGCCGACCAGTGGTTGGTCAGACCGCCCCGGCGCGCCGGATGGCCTCAACCTGCGCAATGGCCAGGTCCGCATCAACAACAACCCGCTGTATGACTACGCCTTCCTGGAAGGCAACTATCTTGACTCGGGTGTGGTGTCCGGCGTGGACCGCGTCGAAGTCTACTTCGTCAAAACAGGGACAGTCCGCCGCATAAAAGGTGCCACTGGAAGCTTGGCTGCCCTGAATACCAGCGCGGTGCAGCTTGAAACCTACGACGAGGGAACCGGTATCTGGAGCGACCCGCCCCTTGCCACGACCCTGCCCTATGCCCAGCACAGTGATCCGGGTTTCGGCAATGATTACGTCATTCGTATCGATCGTGCTACCGAGATGAGTTCCATCTCGACCGGCGCCGATTCCGACCTTGACGGCTTCTTTGAGTTCATGGGGCTCGATGGCGGCGCCCAGCGCTTCCGCGCCTACTTTAACAGCCAATATCTGCCTGATGGTGAGATCGATATTCACTATGTCGTCTACGATATGGCTGGCAATTCCACCCACTGGGTACGCCGTGGCTTCATCGCCAACAACGGCCCGTCCTACAGCCGCATCCGGATCGGCTCCGACTACAACGCCAGCGATACAGTGGTAGATATTGGCGGCTCGGTTACCGAGATTGTCGATTACTTCTACCCGACTGAAAGCATCGATCGTTTGGCCGATGACGAACCGGTCACCATCAAGAATGGCAAGCTCTATTTCGCCGTCGAATCAACCGACCCCAACGGCACCATCCAGAGTACCGTCATCAATGTGGTCGACCCCAGCCCGGGTAGCAAGGGAACCCTGACCACCTTCAGTGGCGCCACTGGCGGTAACGTGGCCATCAATCCGCTTACCCCCATCGCCATCACCATCGGCTCGGCCCAATTCCCGTCGGCAGGCATCTATTACCTAGAAGTAGCCGTCAAGGACAATGATTTGATCGCTTCGCGGCGGACGTTGGTGATCAACGTCTTGGCAACCGTTGACACTGATATTCCGACCTTGACGCCGATTGCCATGACTCAAGCCAACGCCATTCCGCTTGATGCCGGCAATGCCTTGGGGCATCTGGAAATGCAGACCGGAACCGACCCGACAGCCTGGACTGCGATCAGTACGGCTTACGGCAGTGACAATGATCCGAAGGCCTCCGGTGAAATCAACCTTAAGGGTACGGTCTTCGACAACAACCGCATTACCAGCCTGGACGTTACCGCTGAGGGCGTCGGCACCAACCTGGTTATCGCCAATTGGGTCGGCGGACAATTGGTCAGCGCTGATCCTGCTCGCCTGACCATCGACAGCCAGGGCCTGACTGAGGCTGGCCATACCGTTACCTTCACCTACCGCTGGAATACCGCCTTGGTAACCAATTCAGCCGGTCTGGACAAGACAGTGGCCTTCCGCGCCACCGATGCCGCCACCCTGAACTCGGCGGCCCATACCGCCCTGCGCTTTGACGTCGTCCCCTATATATCGGGCATCACTACCACCCAAATCACCAATGGCGGCATCACGGCCAGGAACCTGCGCGCTGTATCCGGGCGCTATTCAATCAAGACCGGCAGCACCGCCGACTTCGTCACCATCAGTGGCTTCAACCTGCGGCCTATCGCCAATGGCGTCCGGCTGTCTTCGGCCACTTACCCCAGCGGCGTCACCGGCACCACCTTGCGCGGCGCGGCCATGACCTTCCAGGCTGCGGCTTCGCCCTACACCACGTTGATGGTAAGCAACACGGCCACCGCCTCCGGCTACGTGAACGTCATCACCGGTACAGTGGGAGTGCCATTGCCAACGGTCAACAACCTGAACGATAATACCATGGCGCACAACCAGGAACCTGACACCAACAATGGCCTAGTCACCTTGCACGACGACCGTTACGCCAACTTCTTCACAGTCACCAACACCGGCATGACGACCAGCCTCTTCCCGCAGATGATCATGGATGTCGACACGCCGGTCTTCGGCTACATTCAGGGCAGCGCGGCCAATGACTTGCAGGTGCGGCGTGGTTCCACCTCGGGTGGTTCCATCGGCTTGGTTCGCATCCTCTCGGCTGACGGCTTGGGCATGGCACGCGACGATTCAGGCTTCTACCACATGGCCAGCGTCAACAACTTCGCCCAGGGGCGCATGATCTACCTGTACAACCGCTTCGAGACCCTTTACGCCAACGGTGGCCGTTCCAACCCATACTGGTCGGGCAGCACGGCCGAAAGCTCGACCAATACCGGTAACAACGCCCTGGACATGGACAGCGTCGATTTCTCCAGCCGCTTGCTCAGCCGCTACCAGAACATCCAGATGATCGCCCGCGGCAACAGCAATACCGCTGGACAATACAGTCGCGTCTATATGGCTTTCTATGACGATCTTACCGGCCAGGTCATCTTCCGCAACCTGCGCGTCGGCCAGGGAGCTGCCGGCTATGATATGTACAACGATGGCGGATTGCGCCGTACCAATTATGCCGAAGCCCCCGGTACCGTAACCGATGACGGACGCAAGATCGTCACTGCAAATGGTAGCCCGCACTTGGCCATGGCGGTAACGGACAATAACGTCGTGGTCATCGTCTTCTACAATCAGGTGACCGGTTATCTCAATCTGGTATACTCGGCCACCGTGGCTGGCGGTGCGACCGCTGCGCCCATCGACCTGGCCAATCCGGTTACGGGCGCGGTCTATTGGTCCACGCCACAGCAGATCGGCCAGCAGTACACCGGCTGGTATCTGTCGATGGCCATGGAGAACGACGGCAATACCGGAACGCCGGACGCCATCCACCTCGCGGCCTACGATTCGGCCACGGCCGACCTGCGCTACCTCTACCTGAGCGATTACACCGACGCGACGGCGGATGTCGCCCGTATCGATGCCATGAACTCCGTCGGTATCTACACCGATATCAAGGTTCGGGCTGGCGTGCCGTGGATCTCTTATTACAACAATTCGGAAAATGGTACCCGCGATTCGATCCGCTTAACCAGATTCAATGGCGTACCGGCTACTGCGGTAACGGATGGCGCCAATCTCAACGGAACCGTTACCGGTAACTGGGAATACATGACCGTACCGGTGAACTCTGCGCCCGTCGGCGGCAATACCAAATTCCTGAAAACCAATTTGGGTTTCAACTCTTCTGGGCACCCGATCATTGGCTACGCCGCCAGCCAGATCGAGTATACGCGGCTGTTACCGGAAATCACGCCGTAAGTCGCCGCCGACCGGGTCAGAACGACTCGGCCGGCCTTTTCGGACTGCGCGGTGAAACTACTAGCGCTACTGTCCGTTACTATCCTGGAGGGGTATGAAACGCATATTAATCGTCCTGTCCTTGTTTTCTTTGCTAATGGGGTCTTGCGCTGCGCCGCTTCGGCGTGCCCACCGAGACTGGCGGCAAACCTGGACTACAGCCGCGCAGTTGGGGCAACTACCGGTTTCTGCGGAGCGTGCCGACTATATCGGAGCGATCGAGGTAGCCTCCAGCTACCTGACCAGCCAGCTGCCTGAAGCCGCCGTTTTAGCGCCGGCCTTCTTGGACCCCGCCTCGGCCCCCACCACCCAAGCCCTGACCGCCTGGCATGAGGACAAGGCGGAGTGGTTGATCGACCAGGCCAGCCGCCGTCCCTTCCAGTTATTCTTTGACCTGGAGCGCCTGGCCAGCGCCCGGCGACGCCTGGAGGCCAAGGGCTACCGGGTAGAGGTCTTCCCGGTGGAGCGGCTAGTTCCCTGGTTGGGGCTGGAAACGCCTTTGCGGCTGGACTGGCAACAGCGTCCCTTGGCCTACAGCGCCGAAACACTGGCCTACAATCAGCTGTTGGATGCCGACGCCTCCGTCGACCGCGAGGCTATAGTCGAGGCCCTGGTCCGCGACTTCCTGATCCAGCGTTATGGCGCCCACAGCTTGGAACTAGAAGCCTTCCTGGCTCGCCGGGCCGATGAACGCAGTCTGCAGTACCTGGTTGGTCAGCTGGCCACGGCCTTGGCCGGTGGCAGCGATACTGTCACCCGCAGCAGCTATCTGTCAGCCTGGTTGGACGATTACCGGCAGAATTATTCCAGCCGCTTCCAGACCAATCTGTACCGCGATATCGACGAAGCTTGGCTGACGCCGGGACGCATTGTGCTCATTACCGAAGGCTGGCGTCCGTAGCCGCCGAGCAATAGCCGAAAAACAACACTTCCCGACGGGATTGGCCAAACAGCAGTACGGTCGCCGCCTTCCATAAATTGCCATTTTCGGGCTATACTGCTCCCCATGGCAACAGTCGACGACAAGAAAATCATCTACACGATGCATGGTGTTTCCAAGAAACACGGTACCAAGCAGGTCCTCAAGGACATATACATCAGCTACTACTATGGCGCCAAGATCGGCGTCATCGGCCTGAACGGCTCCGGTAAATCCAGCCTGCTGCGCATTCTAGCCGGCCGGGATACCGAGATCCTGGGTGAAACCTCTTGCGCGCCTGGTTACTCGATCGGCTTTCTGGAACAGGAACCGCACCTGACCGACGGCAAGACCGTCCGCCAGGTGGTTTCCGAGGGCGTCCAGTCCATCGTGGATCTGCTGGCCGAGTTTGAACAGGTCAGCGAGGCTTTTGGCGAGGCCGAGGCCGATTTCGACAAGCTGGCCAGCCGCCAGGCCGTCCTGCAGGAAAAAATCGAGGCCGCCGATGGCTGGAACCTGGACGTCAGGCTCGACCTGGCCATGGATGCCCTGCGCTGCCCAGCGGCCGACGAGCCGGTTGACCATCTGTCCGGTGGCGAACGCCGGCGGGTGGCGCTCTGCCGTCTGCTTTTGTCCAAGCCCGATATTCTGTTGCTCGACGAACCGACCAACCACCTGGACGCCGAAACCGTCGCCTGGCTGGAGCGCCACCTGCAGCAGTACGAGGGCACGGTCATCGCCGTCACCCACGACCGCTACTTCCTGGACAACGTGGCCGGCTGGATCCTGGAGCTGGACCGCGGCGAAGGCATACCGTGGAAGGGCAACTACTCCAGCTGGCTGGAACAGAAGCAGCAGCGCCTGGCCATCGAGGAAAAGGGCGACTCGGCCCGCGCCAAGACCCTGGAGCGCGAGCTGGAATGGGTGCGCATGAGCGCCAAGGGTCGCCACGCCAAAAGCAAATCGCGCATCGAGCGCTACGAGAAGCTGCTGGCCGACGGCGAGCGCGAAAAAGTGAAGGAAAACAAACTGTACATCACGCCAGGACCCCGCCTGGGTTCGGTGGTCATCGAGGCCAAGCAGATCGCCAAGGCCTTTGGCGACAAGATACTGTTCAAGGACCTGGATTTCGTCATCCCGCCGGGAGCGGTGGTGGGCATCATCGGGCCCAACGGCGCCGGCAAGACCACCTTATTCAAGCTTATCGCCGGCCTGGAAAAGCTGGACTCCGGCGAGCTGCGCCTGGGCGACACGGTCAAGCTGGCCTACGCCGACCAGATGCGCGCCGGCTTGGACCCCGACAAGACAGTCTGGGAACAGCTATCCGACGGCCTTGACCTCATCAAGCTGGGCGGTACCAAGGAAATCAACAGCCGGGCCTATTGCTCGTGGTTTAACTTCTCGGGTGGCGACCAGCAGAAGAAGGTCGGCGTGCTGTCCGGCGGCGAGCGCAACCGGCTCAACCTGGCCATCATGCTCAAGGAGGGCAGCAACGTCATGCTGTTGGACGAGCCGACCAACGACCTGGACGTGAACACCCTGCGCGCCCTCGAGGAAGCCCTCGACGAGTTCGCCGGCTGCGCCCTGGTGGTCAGCCATGACCGCTGGTTCCTGGACCGCGTCTGCACTCACCTCTTGGCCTTCGAGGACGAGGGCGTGCTCTGGTACGACGGCAATTGGAGCGAGTTCGCCGAATACCGGCGCGAACAGCTTGGCGCCGAGGCCGACCGGCCGCACCGCTACGTCCACCGCAAACTGGAACGCTAGGATTAGCTAGCCGATATAGGCCGGCAGGCGCCACTCGGCCAGGCATTGCAGCACCCGGGCCATCAGGCTGAAGGCCTCGGCCGTGTAGAGCTTCGGCGTATCCTGGGCGCCGTGCAGGTAACGCCAGGTTTCGGGGATGCCAGGAGCCCGCAGCGAGGCCCAGGGTGGCAGAAGAGCCGGCGCAGCGCCTCCCGGGGCACCCGGGCTATTGTTGTCGCCGTAAGCGCCACCATCGAAGGCCTGGCCGGTCAGGCCTTCATACTCGCGGCGTGGCAGCACCGTCAGCACCAGCGAGGCCACGCCGGCGCACAGGAAGCCGAGGTCTTCGCCAAACGGCACCCGCGCCTGGCGGACCGGGACGCGAGTGCCGAGCAAGCGCCGCAGCTGATTGGCCGTATCATCCACCTGAAGCGCCAGCCCCCGAAACGAGGCATCGCGTCCTGCCAGGCTGTCGCTGGCGCTGGACAGTAACAGGGTGTCGCCCCGCCCGGTCACGTCCAGCGAAAAAACCATTGGTGCCTGGTAACCCAGCCGCTGCAGGGCCGTGCCCAAGAGGTAAGACCCCTGGCGGTCGATAACGGTGCCGGACAACTCCTCGTGGTCGGTGAAGATTACAGCCGTGTTCACGGCCGCCTGAGCCGACACCAGGAAACGCACCAACTGTAGGTTGGCGGCCGAGTTGTCGAGCGCTCCAGGCGTCCCCGCCACCCGGTCATGATGCGCCGTGATTATTTTATAGCGACAAGCCTCGCTGCGCACCATGCTCGGCGGCGTGGCCACCAGATGGAGCCCGCCGGACAGCTCCACGGCCCGCACCTTGATGCCGGCGTCCTGCAAGACAGACTTCAGCAAGCCTGGCCGGTCGGCGCCGAGGGCTAAATAGTCCTGGAACCAGGCCGGCAGCGGCCCGGCCGACTGGACGGCGCTCATGGCTGCTTCGGACTGACGTCGTCCGGCGGCAATTGGGTGCAGACCACCCGATTGCGGCCTCGATTCTTAGCCTGGTAGAGGCAGCGGTCGGCTGCTTCCACAAAGCCGAGCAAGTCCTGGTGGCCGTCCAGGATCACCAGGCCGAACGAGACGGTAACCTGTAGGCCAAGCTCGCCGATGGACAGTTCGGCCACTTGGCGGCGCAGGCGCTCCGCGAAGACATAGGCGCCGGCCAGCGGCGTTTCGGGCAGCACGATCAGGAACTCCTCACCGCCATAACGCCCTACGAAATCGGCGTTACGCAGGCCGGCCTTGATGCAGCGGGCCACGTCGGCCAGTACTTGGTCGCCAGCCCGATGGCCGTAGGTATCGTTGACCAACTTGAAGTGATCGATATCGGCCATGACCAGGCAGAGCTCGCGCCGGTAGCGGCTGGAGGTCTTGAACTCGCGGTCCAGCAGCTCAAAAACATGGCGCCGGTTATAGAGGCCGGTCAGGCCATCCTTGATGGCCAACTGCTCCAGATCGCGGGTGCGGCGCTTGACCTCCTCTTCCAAAGTCGCGTTCCAGGCCCGGAACATTTCCTTGTATTTTTTCTCCTTGCGGGCCAGCTTCATCAGCTGGTCGTTGGCCCGTTCCAGGTCCTCGCCCTGCTGCTTGAGTTCGGTAGTCTTGAGCCGATAAATTTCGGCCTCTTTCTTGGCGCTCTCCACCTCGTAGCGCAGGCCGTTGCGCAAGGCGACGGCCACGAAGCTGGACAGTACCTGCAGCGCTTCCATGGCCTGCGTGTCGTAGGCATAGGCGTTGTTGCTCTGAACCAGCATGGCGCCCAGGGCTTCCTCCTGGTCGTAAACGGGCATACACACGAAACTGCGCGTTTCAGGATAGATCACCGAAAGATCGAAAATCCCGGCCGGCTGCCACTTGGTCAGATCGTTGACCACCAGGTCGCGGCGGTGGACCATGCACTGAACCAGGAGGTTCGAAGGTTCCAGGAACAGGTTGGTGTCGCTGATCTCCAGCGAGTTGTACTTGACGTTCAGGCGGTAGACCAGCTCGCCCTTCTCGCTGTCGTAGAGCGCTAACGAGAAAATCGGCGCGTCCAGGAAGGCGAACAAGCCATTGTAGAGCTCGCGGCAGACGTGGTCGATATTCAATGACGAGGTGACGGTGCGGCCGAGCTGACTAACCGTATGCACCAGCCGGTAAGACCGCTGTAAAGCCTCGTTGCTGCGCCGCAACTGCTCGCTTTCCGCCCGGGCTTGCTCGGCCTCCCGCATGGCTTGGGCCGTGTCATGCCGGATCTTGAAGATGGCCAGTTGACGTTGGATGTCGCCGTTGAACAAGCGGCGGGTCAGGCTGTCCGCTTCCAAAAGATACCCGGCCGATTCGCCGTAGCGGCCGCGTTCGTACTCGATCCGGGCCATGGCCCGTAAGGTCTTGACCATGACCTGGCTGGCGGCCTGCCCGCCAAACATCTCGCGGCAGCGTTCCAGCTGGTCGGCGGCCTCGTCATGCCGGCCGCTCTCCATCAGGAAGGTGCCAAAGCGTAGCCGGATGTCGCAGCCGCTCAATTTCAAGTTCACCGGCGCCACCAGTTCGATGGCGGCGCGGAACAGGGCTTCGGCCGCGGCCGGCTGCCCTGTTCTGGCCGCCAGAAGCGCCTGATTGGCCAGGACATCCGCTAGGCGGCCCGAGGCTTGGTCGCGTCGATGCACGGCCTCGGCGGCCTGGAAATCCTGCCCGGCGGCTTCATAATCGCCCAATTCCAGCCTAACCAAGCCGCGATTGGCCAGGTAGATAGCCAAGCCCCCACCAAGCTCATCCTCGCCGGCCAGTTGGATGGCTTTTTCATAGCAACTCTGGGCTTCGCCGAATTGCTCCAGCTCGCGGTAAACCTCGCCCATGTTGTTAAAGGCCGCTGCCTCCAGCAGGCGATCCTGGGTTTTGCGCAGGGCTTTGAAACAATTATCCAGATCGGCCAGGGCGGCGGTGTAATCGGCCACGCCGCAATCAATAGCCGCCAAGCGCATGCAGGCTTCGGCTTCTTCCAGCCCGGCGCCGGACAACTCGGCCAAGCGTAGGGCTTCCAACGTGTCGACCATGGCCTGTTCCAGATTGAGCATGGCAAAGTGAGCGCCGGCGCTGACGATTCGCGCTTTGGCGCGAACCCGCTCCAGACCGGTCGCCGCGTACTGCTCATAATACTGGTTGGCTTGCCGTAGGGCTTCCTGTGGAGTCCGGTGCACTTTGTGCCAGATAAGGTCCAGCTCATGCACCAAGTTTTGGATATCCACATGCCTAATCGATTCAGAATCCCTCATTTTAATTCGTTCTCCCGGTTTACCACTGGCTATGCCAGCCAGTGGGGAATTTTAATTATACCACGGACTAGGCCAGATCGACAAATTTTCGACTTTGACCGCTAAAAAATCCATAGGTTCCGCTTTTAAATGACTGAATCGCGGATTATACTGGAGAAGCAGCCAGTACCAGGCGCTTTAATCGAGCAGAGGAGTCGTTATGCAGTCTATCGAAGTTAAATATCCTGATGGCAACGCCAAGCTGTTCCCGGCCGGGGTCAAGATCGCCGACGTGACGGCCGGTTTCGGATCCGTAGCCATGCCCTTGGCCGCCGTTTTTTTGAATAATGAATTACGTTCGCTGGACGATGTAATTATCACCAATTGCAGCCTTGAGCCGGTGCAGATCGACTCGCGCGAGGGCGCCGCCAGCTACCGCCAATCGCTCTGCTTCCTGGCCGCCAACGCCGCCCGCAAACTGTTCCCTGAACGGCGCCTGACCGTCGGCCAGACCATCGGCTATGGTTTCTACTTTTACTTCGAGGAAGGCAGCGCCAGCCCGGCTGACGTCGCCGCGCTCAAGGCCAAAATGCTGGAGCTGGTGCAGGAAAACATCCCCATCAGCCTGCAATGGTGGAGTTACGGCGACGCCGTCGCCTATTTCGAGAAGCACCGCCAAGTCGATACGCTGCTCCTGCTGGAACTGATCAACGAACCGCGCATCGCCCTCAACGAGTGCGACGAATTCCGCGATCTGTACAACAGCCCCTTGGTGCCATCGACCGGGGTGCTCAAGACCTTCGACCTGATGGCCTATGATAAAGGCTTTTTGCTGCGCTACCCGCAGAAGGAAACTCCCTTCGAGTTACAGCCCTTCAGAGATGACCCGCTGCTGTACCGCATTACCGACGAGGCGCGGCGACATTCCCGCAACCTGGGCGTCAAGTCGATCGGCGACCTCAACCGGCTCAATCAACCGAAAAAAATCAAGGAATACATCCAGCTGTGCGAAACCCTCATGAACAAGCGGGTGGCCGAGATCGCCGACCGGGTGGCGGCCAAGGCTGCTACGCTCAAGGTGGTGCTGATAGCCGGGCCGTCCAGTTCAGGTAAGACCACGACGTCCAAAAAGCTGTCCATCCAGCTCCGGGTACTGGGTTTCAACCCACTGGTCATCGGTCTGGACGATTATTTCATCGACCGCGTCCATACTCCGCTCGACGAGAAAGGCGAGCCGGATTTCGAGTGTCTGGAAGCCCTCGATGTGGCATTCCTCAACGAACAACTGTTGCTATTATTCGCCGGCGAGGAAGTGGAGCTGCCGACCTATGACTTCAAGGTCGGCGCCCGCAAGCCTTCCGGCCGCCGCATCCGCCTGCAGGAACGCGATATCCTTATCATGGAAGGTATTCACGGCCTCAATGACCGCCTGACGCCACGCATCCCCGCCGAACAGAAAATGCGCATCTACGTATCGGCCCTGACCCAAATCAACATGGACGGGCACAACCGCATTTCCACCACTGACAATCGGCTGCTGCGGCGTATGGTGCGCGACAACCAATTCCGCGGCCATTCCGCCCAGCAAACCATTAAGATGTGGCCAAGCGTCAATCGCGGCGAGCGCCTGCATATTTTCCCGTTCCAGGATATGGCCGATGTAGCCCTCAATTCGGCGCTCGACTACGAGCTGGGCGTGCTCAAGATTTATGCCGAACCCATCCTGCGCAGCATCAAGCCCACCGAGAAAGAATACTCCGAGGCCAGGCGCTTACTCAATTTTTTGGCCTACTTCGCGCCGATTCCCACCCAGTTCGTGCCAGACGATAGCATCGTGCGCGAGTTCATCGGCGAGAGTTCATTCAAGTATTGACGGCGCGGACAGCGGCGGCTTTTCCGGGCCAACTGACCGGGTAAACGAGGCGCCGCGGCTCAATCCCAGGACGAGTCCTTGCGCACCAAAAAGAATATCAGGTACGTGACGCCGATAAAGAAGGAAAAGGCCAGCGAGAATAAAATGGCTGACGGCTGGGCCAGGGTCTCGAGAATGGCACGCGTCGCGCTCAGTGGATGGAAGAATAAGTCCCAGGAATTGAAACGCGAAAAGCGCCCCAAGTGGATGCCGAAGCCGGAAAGTAACATGGGCGGCAGCATCAGCAAGGAGCCGCTTATCCGGCCGAGCAGGCGACGCAGGCTGCTGTGCATGAGATACATCGAAATCAAGCCCAGGTAATGGCCGACAAAGGCGAAGGCCGCGTTCATGACAATGTCAAACCACAGCAAATCCAGCGGCGACATCCAGCTGGCGCTGATGGACCCCAGGTTGGCCCGCCGGATGACATGGATGAAATCAGTGAAAATATACGGCGCATTAGGAAAGAATAACATCCAGAGGAAAAAGCTGCCAAAGCAGGCAGCCAGCGCGAAACGCCGCGTCCGGGCCTTCTCGACCAGCTGGTAACCCCAGGCGGCGATGCCGACCGGTACTGCCGCCAGGGCCAGGTTCCACAGCAAATAACTCTGCGCGAAGCGCCCCGCCAAGGTATAGCGTAAGAGTACCATAAATAGCAAAGACAGAAACGACAAGACGACAACCGCTATCAATCTGGCATGGCCGACGAAGATTTTACGCATAACTGGCCAGTCGCCATGAAGCCGGTCGACGGCGCACTCCTTCAGATAATCTGCTAGCCGGCTGGCGTCGCGGGACTGCCCCGACGTCGGCCGGCCAGGATGGTTCACAGCTCGAGCGATTTCTCGGCGACACGGGCCTTGGCATGAGCGATGAAAGTCTCGACGGCCTGGCTTTCCAGCTGCCGGCCATCGCGCAGGCGTGGCGACACGGTCGACTCGTCGCGCTCCTTGGCGCCGACCACCAGCATGTACGGCACCTTCTGGGCCTGGGCCAGCCGAATCTTGGCGTTCATGCGGTCATCGGACAGCATCATGCGGACGCGCAAGCCGGCCCGGCGCAGCTGATCGCCGACGGTCTTGGCGTAATCGGCGAAATCGTTGCCGACCGGAATGACCGCCACCTGCTCCGGCGCCAGCCAGAGCGGAAAGGCGCCGGCCGTATGCTCGATATAGACGCCGAAAAAACGCTCGATGGAACCAAGCAAGGCGCGGTGTACCATGTACGGCCGCTTCTTGGTGCCATCGCTGTTCACGTAGGTCATGTCGAAACGCTCCGGCTCGTTGAAGTCGAACTGGATGGTCGTCATCTGCCACTCGCGGCCGATGGCGTCCTTGACCTTGAGGTCGATTTTCGGCCCGTAGAAGGCGCCGCCGCCTTCGTCCATCTCATAGGGCAAGCCTTCCTTGTCGACGGCCTTGCGCAGCGACTCCAGGGCCGTCGCCCACATTTCCGGCGCGCCGACCGCGCCATCGCCGGCCGGCCGGGTGGCTAGGTAGGCCTTGATGTCTTTGAAGCCGAGGATTTTCCACATCGAAAGGCTGAAGCGCAGCACCTCGGCGATCTCGTCCTCGATTTGCTCGGGGGTGCAGATGATGTGGGCGTCGTCCTGAGTAAAGCCGCGCACCCGCATCAGGCCATGCAGGGCGCCGGCCCGCTCGTAGCGGTAGACGGTGCCCAGCTCGCCCCAGCGTAGCGGCAAGTCGCGGTAGGAGTGGCCGTCGTTGTTGTAGATCATGATGTGGAAGGGGCAGTTCATCGGCTTGACGTAGTACTTTTCCTCGTCGATTTCCATCGGCGCGTACATGCCTTCCTTATAAAAGCCGAGATGGCCGGATTTTTCCCACAGCCAGGCCTTGCCGATATGCGGCGTAAACAGCAGGTCGTAGCCATTTTTGTAATGCTCGTCGCGCCACCAGTTTTCTAGCTCGACGCGGAAACGGCCGCCCTTGGGATGCCAGTAGATCAGTCCGGGACCAGCCTCCTCGTGAGTCGAAAACAGGCCGAGCTCCTTGCCCAGGCGGCGGTTGTCGCGCTTTTCGGCTTCCTCAAGCATCTTGAGGTGGGCATTGAGTTCATCTTTGGAATTGAAGGCGTAGGCGTACAGCCGGGTCAGCATCGGCCGCTTTTCATCGCCCCGCCAGTAGGCGCCGGCAATGGCGCGCAGTTTGAAACAATCCGGCCGCAAGTCGCGGGTGGTGTCGACATGGGGGCCGCGGCACAGATCGGTGAACTCGCCCTGTGAATAGACGGTAATGGCGCCGTCTTCCAGGCCTTCGATCAGTTCCAGCTTGAAGGGCTGAGCGGCGAACAGCGCGACGGCCTCCGCCTTGCTGATTTCGCGGCGCTCGAACTTCAGATTGGCGGCGATGATGCGGCGCATCTCTTTCTCGATGGCCGGCAGATCTTCCGGTTGGACGGTAACCGGAAGCTGGAAATCATAATAAAAGCCATCGTCGATGGCCGGGCCGATGGCTACCTTGGTACCGGGGTACAGCTTGCAGACGGCTTCGGCCATGACGTGCGACAGGGAATGACGGATAGTTTCAAGTGGATGACTCATGGATAGCTCCTGATAAGTCGGGCTGTCAAACCGCTGATTTCTCGGCGGCCGCAGCCCTTCGTGGTTGTATACTATGCCTTCAGGGCGATATTGGTCAAGCCAAAGCCTTGATTTTAACCAGGCAGCGTCTATATTTGTCTTATGTGTATCATATCGACCAGACGGTCAATCCGGCTACTTGTTGGCAGCTTGACCTGCGTTTTGGCCGTCGTCAGCCTGGCCTGCCAGGCCAAGCCCACCAGGGCCATTCCCGAACCGGTGCTGCTGGCGCCAGCCAGCCTGCTCGGGGGAAGCGCCGACACCATCCTCTGCCGGGTTCTTGATTACCCACCGCAGTACTATGTCGGCTCGGACGGTCGCTGGACCGGTCTGGATGTGGAACTGATGCGGGCTATCATCGAAGCAGCTGGCCTGAAAGCCGAATTCGCGGAACTACCATGGACGCGGGCCCTCGAGGAAATCAAGCTGGGGCGCCTGGATATGATGGCCAACCTGTCGATAACGGCAGAACGGGAGGTTTTCCTGCGCTGGATCGGTCCGGAACGGCAAGCCCGCATGGTGTTGGTGGTCCATCAGGACAACAGCCACCTCCCGGTCGGCACGTTCGCCGATCTTTTGACGGTTAGCCGACGTTCCAACCAAGCCTTCGGGGTTCTGGAAGGCGCCTTCTATGCGCCGGAATTGAATGCCCTGATCGCCGACCCGGCCAACCACCAGCTCTTCGAAGCCCTACCCGACTCGCTCATGAACCAGCAAAAACTGATTGCCAAGCGCATCCTCGGCATATTTGAAGATTACGACAGCTTGAGCTACAAGATTGCCACCGATCCGGTCTACGCCGAGCTAGCCATCCACCCCTTCATCGTCAGCCAGGCAGCAGTCTATCTAGGAATCAGCCGCCTGGGCGTCAGCGACGCGCACTATGCAGCCTTGCTAGCCGCCTATCAACGGCTTGAGGTCGACGGCAGCCTGGAGGCCATCCGTACGCGTACCTGGCACTGAACCAGCCGAGGCGGCCAGACAACGGGTCACAAAGTCCGCCACGGTACGGTCGTACAGCACTGGATCGACCTGACGCGACTTGGCGTGGCGCGCTCCGGGAACCAGCAACAACTCCGTCGGGGCAAACCCCTGTCTTTTAGCTTGCATGGCTACCGAAAAACGCCACGGCACGTAGCGGTCTTCCTGACCATGGATGAATAGTATTGGCACCGGCGTGCGCATGATGGCCGCCATAGGATCGGCTTCGAAGAAGGAATAGCCATCCAGCCAGCGCACCAGAATCTCGACTAGCTGGACCACCAGGCCGCGAACCAGGCGCGGCAGGCGGTAGAGCGCCAGCTGATGGTCCAGTTCGGCCCGGACGCTGACATATGGACAATCCGCCACCACCGCCCCAACGCGGTCGTCGATGGCGGCATGCTGCAGCACGCTGGCGCCGCCCATCGATTCGCCGTAGGTAAGTAAGAAGTCAACCTTCGGGAAAACCTGCCAGACCCAATCGACCATCCGGCGTAGATCCTGTTTCTCAAAATAGCCGAAACTGGCCGGGCCGCCTTCCGACCGGCCATGCCCGCGCGAATCGAAAGCCACGACATTCCAGCCAGCGGCGATGAAGGGTTCCATATAGCGCAGCATGCCATACCAGCACCAATTGTGGCCGTGGTGAAAAATCGCCGTATGGTTGGTCCGGCCGGCCAAGGCATGAAGGGCCAAGCGATACCCGCCATCGGCGACCACGAAGGCCTCCATCCAGGGCAAGTCCAGCCAGGCCGGTTTAACGTCGCCGGATTCCAGACTGCTGGCCAGTATCCAATCCGCTGTCCGAGGACGGGAGCGAAACATAAGCCGGAAGCTAAACCACACCAGCGCCAAGAGGGCCAGGATCAGGACGGTAGTGGCTACCATCAGCGCAATGACGATTCCCATGCCGCAATTATACGCCAAACCAACGCCCTGGCCAAGTTGTGGCCAGATAAAGGGCAGCTTGCGTTTTTAGCGGGGAGCCTGTATGATTTGCGGCACTAGCCGTGGCATCAAGCCTGGCCGAAAGGAAACTGCCCGATGAGCGCTACCGTTCTGGTCGTGGAAGATGAACCGATCCTGGCTCTGGAGTTGTGCGAAGATCTGACCCGGCATGGCTATACCGTGCCGCCGAGCGTCAACGATGGCGACATGGTGCTGGCCAATGTCCTCAAGCATAAACCGGACGTGATTGTGATGGATATCAAGCTGTTTGGCTTCCGCAATGGTTTGGATGAGGCCTTACGCATCCGAGCCTTCTTCAAGACGCCGCTGGTCTACCTGTCGTCGTATAGCTACGCCGAAGTCAAGGAACAAGTCGAGCGAACCGCCCCGGCCGTCTACCTGGAAAAGCCGTACGACGAAGCCACCTTGGTTTCCACCATTGAGGGCATGTTGCACGGTGACCAGGCTAGCCGCTAGCAGGGTGTTGAAAAACGCGGATGCGGCTTTTCAACACTTCAAAAGCCGGTACAATTACGCAGCATAGCGCAAGCTATGCGAGGAATTGTTAAGGTTGTTGAGAAAGCAACCGGCTTTTTCAACAACCTGCTAGGCGTCTGTCGGGCTTTGGATTTTGGCCCAGCCAAAGCGAGCCACGAGTGGAAAATTGGTGAGGATTGAGGGTTATACTTCCGGTATGGCCCGATTGACGAGCCGATTTTAGGCCGTGGGGCGCTGAGATCGGCCAAAAAGCGTGAAAAATCTCCCGAGATTCTGGATTCTTCAGATTTGTTTCCCAATTTTTCCTGATAATCATTCTTCGCGTTCCAAAACCCGACAGACTCCTAACATCCGGCGCCTTTGGTGGTCTCGGCAGCCGGCTGATCAGGGTCGAAACTCAGCCGCACCGTTGTACCCAAGCCGGGTTCGCTGGTTAGCATCAGCCGGGCGCCGTTCAGGCGCGCGAACTCCCAGCACAGTATCAGCCCCATGCCGCTGCCCGTCTCGCCCAGGGTTCCGGGGGTACTGATCTTGGTCTCGATCTGCAGCAGTTTTTCGCGTAGCTCCGGCTTGATGCCGATACCGCGGTCGGTCAGGCTGATGAAGGCTCCGCCGCTACTTTCGCGGCCGCTGATAACCTCGATCAGGCCGCCAGGTTGGCTGAATTTTATGGCGTTGGACAACAGGTTGTGCAGGATGAGTAGCACGCTGTCGGAGTCAGCCCTGACTGGCGCCGGCTGGAGCGCGCTTTCGAGGATCAGGCCCTTGGCATCGATACTGGGCATAGCCATGCCGATGGCGCTCCGCGCGACATCCACCAGGTCGAAGTCGTCGCATTTGGATACCCAATCCTCGCGTTGTGCCCGACTCCACCACAAAACATTCTCCAGGAAGATATGGGTCTTCTCCAAGGATTGGGCCAGCACCTCCAGGGCATGCTGGCGCTGAGCCGGGTCAACCAGGCCAGTCAAGAGGTTCTTGCGCACATAGCGGGCGGCGCCGGCCAGCGGACTGCGCAGATCATGCGCCAGTATGGACACAAACAAATCCTTGGTTTGGTTGGTTTTACGCAAGGCCAGATTGGTTTCACCGAGCAGGCGTTGTTGCTCGGCCATGGCCTCCTGGCGGCTCATTCCGGCCAGCAGAAAGTAGCCGAACAGGCTGATTGGCGCGGTCAGAATCGAAGCCAGCAACACCAGCGGATAAAGTGGATTGAGGTGGCCGATGTCATAGCTGGCTGGAAAGATCAAGGCGCCGGCTAATTGCAGCAGATTGCCGGCGGCGATAAACAGAAACGGCAAGGCCGCCCACCGCGCGCCGGGATGCTCGGCCCGCGCCAAGCGCCGCGACAGCTGCCGGTAGATCGCCAGGCTGCCTACCATGGACAGGGACGAGAAACAAGCGGTCCGGACGCTGACCGGCGCCGCGCTTAAGGGCAGCAGAAACACGACCAGCGCCACCGCCACCAGGCAGTACCACCAAGCGGCCAGCGGCTTGCGGCCGGCGAAAATCCGCGCCGCCTGGAAGTACAGCAGGTTGGCGGCCAGTACCAGGCTATTGCCCACCGCTACCACCGCGTACGGCATGGTCTGGCGGATGGCCAGCAACAGCATACCGCCTGCCAGGCTGGACTGGGCGACGATCCAGTGGCTGGCGCCGGGAAAACTTGTGCCACTGCCGAACAGCAAGACCGAAAACATCAGGTTGGCCAGGTAGCTTAAGCCCAGTACCCAAAACAGGGTTATGACATCAAGCTGCATATCAAGCCGGCGTGGCGGCAGCTCGGCTTAGGCCGAAGACTGGGCAGGAGCGGCCGTCCAAGCGGAAGGCACAGCCGTTCTTGCAGTGCCGGCACGGGTTCACGGCCTGTCCGGCCAGAGCCTTGTTGGCCCAGTCCGGATCGGCCAGCAAGCCCCGGCCGATGGCCACCAGGTCGGTTTGGCCGCCGGCCAGCAAGCGCTCGGCTTGGGCCGGTTGAACCAGCCCGTAGACGCAGGCTGTCGGCCGGCCAATTTGGCCAGCCCGACGTCGTTGGGCGTGCAGGGCGCACCCCAACCAGGTAATATAGTGCTCCGGGAAATCGGCCGGCGGTACGATCGACTCGACGCCGATACCGGTCGAAATGTTGAACCAGTCAACGCCGGCGGCCACTAGCCGGTCCAGCAGCCAGCCATCTTCGGCCAGGCTCGGGTCGTTGGCGCCAAAGCGGTAGCCGATGATGAAATCTGGGCCAAGCGCCGCCCGGACCGCCTGGACGGTTTCCAGCGCCAGGCGACTCCGGCCGGCCAGGGTACCGCCGTAGCCATCGGTCCGGGCATTGCTGCGGCTGGCGGTAAACTGGTTGAGTAGATAGCCGTGGGCGCCGTGCACCTCAACGCCGTCCAGGCCAGCCGCTTGGGCTCGGAGGCTGGCCTGGACGAAGTCCTGCTTGACCCGTTCGATGTGTTCTGGTTCCATGGCCTGGATTGGCTTGTCGCCGTCGACAGACGAGGAAGCCGAATACAGCTTCGGGCCGATGGCCTTACTGCCGGCGTGAACCAATTGGACGAGGACAACGGCATTACCATCGTGGCAGGCGGTGGCGACGCGGGCAAACTGGTCGACCTGGTCGTCCGACCACAGGCCAAGCTGGGAAACATGGAGGCGGCCTTCGCGGTTGATGGCGGTGGCCTCGACCACGATCAGGCCGACGCCGCCTCGGGCGCGCCGGCCATAATGCTCCGCCCGGTCGACCGTCTCAAAACCGTGGCCATCGCCCCAATTGAAGCAGACCATCGGCGGCATGACGATACGGTTACGCACCGTTTTCCGGTTGATGGTGATGGCTTGGCCGAGCAAGTTGGGCATCGATCCCTCCCGGGTTCTGGCAGTAGTAGGACGACGCCAGTATAGCGCAGCCGCTGCCGGTCGGCAAGGCTAGCAGGGTGTTGAAAAACGCGGATGCGGCTTTTCAACACTTCAAAAGCCGGTACAATTACGTAGCATAGCGCAAGCTATGCGAGGAATTGTTAAGGTTGTTGAGAAAGCAACCGGCTTTTTCAACAACCTGCTAGACAATCAGCCAATCTTCCGGCTTGACGGAGCGCCGGATATTCGCCAAACTGGCAGCATGAAGACAGCACGCATCTTTTTAGGCACCGATTCCGGTGCCACCACCTCCAAGGTGGCGGCGGTACGGGAAGACGGCAGCGTCGTTTCGACCCGTCTCCTGCAGTATCCAACCGACGCGCACCAAGGCTCCGCGGCCATCATCGCCGCCTGGCTGAGAAGCGCCGACCAGTACCTGGCCGCCAACCAGCTGCGTTGGGATCAGGTGGCGGGAGCGGCTTTGGCCATACCGGGTCCCTTCCTGAGCGCCGGCGTCCTGGGCCTAACCGCCAACCTGCCGGCTTCGCTGGACGGCTGGGACGTCGGCCACGACTATGCCGCGGCCCTGTCGGCCAAGGCCGGCCACCCGGTCAGCCTAACGGTCGGCAATGACGGCAACTACGGCGGCGTCGGCGAGGCCTCGGCTGTCCAGAAATTGGCGCCCGGCGCCGTGCTGATGCTGGCCCCTGGCTCGGGCTTGGGCGCGGCCTTCATCGACAGCCAGGGACTGCCCCTCGACGGCGACACCTTCACGGCCATGGAGGCCGGCCACATGCCCGCCCCGCTGCAGCTTTTGGGCATGCCGATCTTCAGCTGCGGTTGCGGCCGGCCCTGGGGCTGCGTCGAGGCCTACACTACCATTTCCGGTCTGCCCCAGCTGCTGCGCGAATTCCTCAAACAGTATCCCAGCCATCCTCTGACCGCCTCTAGCCTGGGCGAAAAGGAAAAGGCCCTCAGCCTGCGCGGCCTGGCCCAGAAAGGCGACCCGCTGGCCCTGGCCATCTTCGACTTCCAGGCCAAGACCCTCGGTTATCATGTCGCCAGTCTGGTGCAGGCCTTCGATCCGACCTGGATTATCATCGGCGGCGGCCTGATGGACATCGAGAGCACCACTCCCGAGTTCCGGGAGCGCTATCTGGGCATCGTGCGCGATACGGCCTTGCCGCTGTTTTGGCCGGGCCAGCGCGCCAGGGTGCGTTTCCAGGCCGCCAACCTGGGCGAACTGTCGCAGGCCATCGGCGCGGCCCAAGTGGCTAGGCTCACGGCTCAGGGCTCGAAACGATAGCCAAAGCCCCGCACCGTGATGATATGCCGCGGATGGGCGGCATCATCCTCGATCTTCTGGCGCAGCGCCGAGATGTGCACGTCGATGGTTCGGCTGGCCGCGTCGGCGCCGTAACCCCAGACCTCGTCGAGCAAGCGGTCGCGCGATAAGGTCTTGCCGGAGTGTTCAAGCAAGTACAGGAGCAGGCGGTATTCCTGCGACGTCAGCGGCAGTACCGTATCGCCCCGTTTGGCCTCGGAACGTTCCGCGTCGATGCTGATGCCACCAAAGCCGCTCGGACTAGGCTGACCTTGACTCTGGCTGCGGCGCAGCAGCGCTTCGATGCGCGCCAGCAGCTCCAAAGAATCAAAAGGCTTGGCCAGGTAATCGTCGGCGCCTAATTTAAGGCCGACGACGCGTTCCGGCGGCGTGGCCTTGGCCGTCAGCATCAGGATAGGCAAGCGGCAAGCCTTGGCGCGCAGGTCGCGCAGTAAGTCCAGGCCCGAGCGGCCCGGCAGCATAACGTCCAGCAGCATCAGGTCGAAGCCGGCGGCCGCCAGGCGACGTTCGGCCGCCGCCGCGTCGCCGGCGGCCTCTACCTCGTAGCCCTCGGCCCGCAACAGGTCTCCCAGGGTCAGAACCAAGCCAGGCTCATCCTCCACCAGCAGTAATCGCCGCCTATAATAGCTCATGGGTAGGCCTTGAAGGTCATCTCGAAGACGGTGCCGGCCGGGCCGGACGGCTGCAACCGGGCGTCGCCGCCGTGGATCCGGGCCACCCGGCGCACCAAGTACAACCCCACCCCGGTGCCCGGACAGTGCCGGCTGCTGGCGGCGGCGCCGCGGAAGAAGGGTTCGAACAGCCGACGCCGCTCGGCGCGTGGCACGCCGGGACCATGGTCGACGCAGCACAAGCGCGCCACATGCCGGCCGCCGGCCTGATACTCGGCCAATTCAAGCCGATAGGGCGGCGCGCCGTAGTTCAAGGCGTTGGATATCAGGCTATCGATGGCGCTTTCCAGCAACAGACTGGAACCGGCCACCAGCGGATCGCCCGTTTGGATCAGGGTCCAGTCGGCGGCTAGGCCACGCTTCTGCAGCACCGCCTGGCAGGCGGCGCCTAGTCCGATCGGTTCGCCCGACGGCAGGTTGCGGGCCGACTGCAGCCCGGCGATGACCAAGAGCCGTTCCACCGAGGCGCCCAGGCGCTTAGCCTCGCCGGCCAAAACTTCGCCGTAGGCCGCGACCCGTTCGGCCGGCACGATGCCTTTAGCCAGGTTCTCGCCGGCCGAGCGGACCACGGCAATCGGCGTTTTCAGTTCGTGGCTGACGCTGGCGAAGAAGGCCCGCTCGCGTTCGGCCAGAGCCCGGGTGCGGTGCAGGGTCAGGAACAAGAGCACGCAAACCGCATAGAGGGACAGTAAGCCGGCCAGGGCCGCCAGGCTGTACCAGTTGGCCGTTCGGCGGGCCGCCTCGGCTATGGTTCGCCCTTCCTGGAACAAGGCCAGTTGCCAAAGGGCTTGTCCAGGTGGGGTATAAAAGCGATATTGTTCGATGTAATCAGGCTCAGTCGCTTGGGCCAGACCGGCCTGGTAATCCTGCAGGCTGCGCCGGCGTTGTTCGGGGCTGGCGCCGTTCGACCAGGCGCCAGCGTTAGCTAGCCGGCCGCCGGCCGCCTCTAGATCGCTGGGTGGCAGCAGACGGATAGCCGCCCCGCGATAGAGGCGGGCAATATCGAAGCGGGCAGGATCACGGAAGAGCGGGCGCATAAAATCGGCGTAACGCCGGGACGACTTCAGCGTTGCCGCGCCGACCCGGGACGTTTCGGCGCTTTCGGACTGCAAGGCCAGCGCACTGGACGGGACGGCTTGGCTGGCCGGGGCGACAAAAGCCAGTTCGCCGTTGGGACGGTAGACAGCGGCCGCGAAGCCTGGAAAATCCGACTCCGAACCGAAGTACCGGGCCACCAGATTGGGCAGTACCTGTTCCAGGAAGACGGCTTCGTCAAAAAAAGCCACGAACAGGCGCAAACCCGGTCCATCGCCCGCAGGCGGACCGGATGCGGCCGGACGGGGATCGCCGAAAGGCATAACCGGCCCCAGCCGAAACAACCCCTTGTCCAACCCCGTCGGAAGCGCCTTGTTTCCAGCCAGACCGGCTTCACCCGGTTCCCCTAACAGCGTGGCGCGGATCCTGTCCAAGATACTATCAGCGGCTAAGGCCTGGGCTGGGTTTCCAATCAAAGGGCGAATCGTCCACTGCCCGGCCCGGTTTTCGACCAAATAGGCTGCCGTCAACAAGTCTGGCCAGCGCGCCTTGGCTCGATATTCGGCCAGGATAGGATCGAAGGCATCGCCAGCTTCAGGCCTGACCGTTTGAGCCGTCCCGTCTTGGCTGAACAAGGCATCGGAAAGCAAAACTTCCATAAATGACAACTCCAGATCGATATCCAGGACCAAGCGGTCGGTCTGGTACATCAAGGCGGATAGATTTTTCTGGACATCCTGGAGGGAGGCGTCAATAAAATTGTTCCGCAAGACTAGGGCAAAGCTAAGCAGGAGGGGCAACAACAGTACCATGGCGACGCCAGCCAGCCAGCCTGGCGCTATTTGTAATGACTTGATGGAATCTCGCATGCTTGCAGTATAGCATGCCGCGCCGGCCGACGCTGTCGGCCAGATGGCCTTTTTACAATCTTTACCGACTCTTTACACTGTTTGCATGGCTTTTACCTAGCCTTCACCACGCCAGCGCCGAATGGGCTTATGCTCTAGCAGGGTGTTGAAAAACGCGGATGCGGCTTTTCAACACTTCAAAAGCTGCTAGACGCAGGATGGAAACAACCATGAACAAAGACCACCAAGGCCCAATCGTCTCTACCTATAAACCGCGACCGCCGGGCGCGGCCCGTGATCGCGGGCGGCTCTTGCTAGTCTTAGCGCTAGCCGTAGCCCTGGTGGCGGCGGCGCTATTCCTGCTGCGCGACAAAACCGAAAACCGCTTGGAGGATTACCAAACCGTTGCCGTCTCCACCCAAACTATCAATGAAATCATCCAAGTGACTGGCTCTATCGAGATGCCGCTGCGCCGTACCGTCCTTTGCCCGGAAGAAGGCTCGCTGACCCTGCGGATCGGCAGTACCGGCGACTGGCTGGCGACAGGCACCCTGCTGGCCCGGGTCGAGGCGGAGGAGCTCCAGGACTTGTTGTACAGCCGCCGGCGCAGCCTCAGCGATACCGGGCGCGAACTGGCCAAGCTCGAGTTGGACCGCCGCTTCGAGGAAGAACGCAATCACGTTGATTTGGCCAGAAAACTGCGGGCTATCAGTATCGCCGGCGAGGCCTTGACCAGGGCACAGGAACTGGAGTCGGCCGGCGCCGGTACCGCCAAGGATCGGCAAGACCGCGAACAAGCCCTGCTCGAGGCCCAGGAAGCGCTTGACCTGGTCAACCTGACCATCGAGGAAAGCCTTGTCCGCTTCCAGTTCTCACGCCAGTCCTTGCAGGGCGAACAGTCCGACCTGGCCGACGAGGTATTAGATCTGGAGGCCAGGGTAGCCGGCCTGAATGTGCGCAGCCCGATCGATGGCCGGCTGCTCTCCTGGCAAGCCGAAGAAGGCGACCAGCTGGCCCGCTACGGCGCCCTGGCCATCATCGCCGACACCACCCAGCCGCGGGCCTACTTCGCCGTCCCGGAAAGCTCGGCCACGCGCCTAGCTATCGGCCAGTCGGTTAGCATCCTGGTCAACGACGCGGCTTGGCCGGGCCGTATCGCCAGCATCGGCCGGGAAACGACGGCCAGCGACACCTACGGCACCACCATCGATATCGAGGTTGAATTTTCAGGTGAGCATCCGGAATTCGCGGCCGGCGCCAGCGCGTCGGGCGACATTCTGCTTGGTTCCCGAGCCGGAGCCTTGGTGCTGCCGCGGGGGCCATATTTGACGTCGGGTTCCAACCGCTGGGTCTACGCCATCGAAGGCGATTACGCCGTCAAACGGGCTGTCAGTTACGGCAGCTCGGAGGGTTCCATGATCGAAGTCCAGAGCGGCCTGCAGGTTGGCGACCTGGTCGTCATATCCGATTACTCCGCATTTATCGATGAAGAACGCGTCAAACTGGGAGGGAAACAATGATTGAACTGAAGAACATCCAAAAAGCCTATGGCGACAAGGATAGCGCGGTGCACGCCCTGGCCGGCGTGTCGCTGACTATCAAGCGTGGTGATTTTGTCACTATCATGGGGCCGTCCGGCTCCGGCAAATCGACCTTGCTGCATATCCTCGGCTTGCTCGACCAAGCGACCGGCGGCGAGTACCTCCTGGAAAACCATCCGGTTACCGGCCTGTCCGACCGGGAGCTGTCGCGCATCCGCAACGAGCATTACGGTTTCGTCTTCCAGAGCTTTAATCTGATTCCCGAACTGACGGCCATCGAGAATGTAGCCCTGCCGCTGCGCTACGCCGGCGAAACCAAAAAGGCGGCCCTGGCCCGGGCCCTCGGGCTGTTGGCCAGCGTCGGCTTGGACAAGCGGGCCTGGCATTATCCGTCCCAATTGTCCGGCGGCGAGCAGCAACGCGTCGCCGTGGCCCGGGCCATCGCCAACGAGCCGGACGTTATCATGGCCGACGAGCCGACCGGCAACCTGCCCAGCGGCACCGGCGCCGAAATCATGCGCCTGCTAACCGACCTGAACGCCGGCGGCGTCAGCCTAGTGGTGGTCACCCATGACGATCATATCGGCGCCATGGGCCATACCCGCGTCCGGCTGTGCGACGGTTTGGTCGAGGCGGTGGCGTCATGAAGGCCAGGCTGGCCGCGTATCTGGCGCGCCGCTTCGCCAAAGGCAAACTGAGCGAACTCATGCTGATGGCGCTGGGCGTGGCCGTCGCCGTTTTTACCAGCGCCACCGCCGCCAACGCCACCATTGCCTCCCGCGACGAAGGCCGACGCTTACTGGAAACGCCCGACTATCTGCAAATCCAGGTGGCTCCCGCCATGATGATGCGCGACAGCGACGAGGCCATCGAGCGTCTGGACAGTGAAGAGACAGTGCCACTAGTGCCCTTGGTTGACCTGGCCGACAGGCTACTGACCGAGGTACCGGCTCTCAGCGGCTCTTTTTCGGCCCAGCGCGTCAACTTTACGGTCGGCGAAGCCAGCGCCAGGGGGCAGCAGTTTCCCGGCGCCGGCCTGCCCGGTCTTGGCGGCTTAGCCGGACCGGGTGGCTTCGAGGGCGGCGGGCTGCCGCCGGAAGGGTTTGGCGATCCGGCCTTGGCGGAAGTGGCTGAAGCAATGCTGGCGGACAGCTCCACGCCGGCTATGGACGCAGCGGTCACCCAAGAGCCGTCCAGCCTGACCCCGCCACTGGTGGAACGGGTGCCAGGCGCCAGGGTCGACGCCAGTTTTTTCGACAGCTTTCGATTGCGGCTGGCCAGCGGTGGTTTCTTCAGCGCAGACGATATAACCAAACGCAATTCCGTCCTGGTGGCCGGCCATGCCTTGGCGGCCACGCTGTATGCCGATGGCTTGGCTTTGGGTCGGAACATCAGGCTGGATGGCGTCACCTATACCATCATTGGGGTGCTTCAGCCGAGCCAGGCTAACTTCGACGGCCGCGCCATCGACGATCTGGCCTTCGTGCCGAATACCCGCTTCAGTTTCGTGGCCGGCGGCCGCGCGGTCAGCTTCTCCGCGGGCCAGCTGACTTTCATGGCCAAGGATGCGGCCAGCGTCGATGCTGCCCTGGCCGGCATACAGAGTTTCCTGGACCGGGAAATCGGCGCCGGCGCCATGCGCCTGAGCTCGCGCCGCGCCGAGTTGACCGAACGGCTGGGCGTCCAGGACACCCTGTTCTGGACGGCTTTTTTCCTGGCCGCGGTCTGCGTGCTGGTAGCCGCCCTCAATTTGATGAACTCGGCCGCCACCCATGCCGTCAAACGCCGCCGTACCCTGGGCATGCTGCGGGCCATCGGCGCCACGCGGGCCGATACCATCCTGGCCGCGTTGTACGAGAACGCCATCCCAGCCGGCGGTGGCATGCTGGCCGGGCTAGCCCTAGCCGTCATCCTGGCCAGGCGGAGCGCCGGCTTGCTGGTGCCCTGGACGACCAATTTGGTCCTGCCGTTACTGCCCGGTCTGTTCGCCGCCCTGGCGGCGGCCCTGGTGCCATTAGCGGTCGGTATTATTCCCGCCGTATTTTTCAGTCATAGCGCACCGGCCAATCTGGTCCGGCCGGAATAAGGAGTTGACCATGACCGATCAATTAAGCGATTTGATAAGCGGCCTCGGCCGTAAGGCCATGAAAAAGCCGGGCCGCAGCCTGCTCCAGCTGGCGGTGGTAGCGGCTGGCGCCTTGGCCTTTGCCACCAGCCTGTCCTTGGCTGGTTCGTTGACCAGCCTGGCGGCGACAACCTACCGCAACCGCCTGGCGGTAGGCACCGGCAGTGTAGACGAGAGTGGCGATTTTGCCTGGTCCCTCAATATCGACCTGACGCGCCAGCTGGTCGAAGCCTTGCCGACCGAGGTTTCGTTCATAAAACGCGCGGCCGTTGTCAACCAGGCGCGCTGGAATACCGTCCGTTCCGGCGACGACCGTTTCCGCATCCGTTCCGTGGTAGCCGCCAGTGCCGATTATCCGGCCATCATGGGTCTGGTGGCGGTGGCCGGTACCTTCTTCGACCAAAGCGCCGTCGACGCCGCCAGCCCGGTGGTCGCCATCTCCTCGACGGTGGCGCGGGAAATCTTTGGCTCGGTCGACGCGGCCATCGGCCAAGCCCTCGACGTCGAAAGCGGCATTGGCGCTCGTCCTGGTAGCCCGGTCGGCAACTCCGCCGGAGGCTTAGCCCGTGCCGGTGCCGCCAGCGCCGCCCTGCGCCTGACAACCGTCCGCTTTACTGTCGCGGCCGTCTACCAAGCTCCGGCGACGATCGCCCGCAACGCTTTGGGGTTGCCCGATGCCTTGATTCCCTGGACGGCGGAAGGCAGCGCCCAACGCCGGGCGCCCCCGGTGCGGACCTTCGTGGTTGAAACCGACGGCGCGGCTTCGGCCAGGGCTGCCGCCGCCATTCGCCAGTATTTGGTGGGGCTTGGCCAGACCGACCCTGAAATTGGGGCTTGGGAAGGCAGCCCCTTCGACCCGGAGGCCGATGGCGCCGGCGAGGCTCGACGCATGCTTAATGCGCTCTCGGCCACCCTGGTTAGCCTGGGAGCGCTGGTGCTGCTGGTCAGCGTACTGGGCGTCTACACCTGGACGAGCATGGAAGCGGCTGACAGCGCCAAGCAAACGGCCATCCGGCGCGCCCTGGGCGAATCGGCCGCCGGCTCGGTCAAGCGATTCGTGGCCAGCATCGCCACCTTCGGCGCCGTGGCTGGCTTGGTTGGCGCCTTGGTATCACTGCCGGCCTACCGCTTACTCTCGGAATCGGCCGAGGCCATCCTGATCGCCAACGGCACGGCCGACAGCGGCTTGTTCCCCGTCCTGCCCCCGGCCTGGACCCCCGCCCTGGCGGTGCTGGTTACCGTCGGCGTCTGCGCGCTCTTCGCCCTACCGCCCGCCTTGTCCGCTGGCCGCCAAACCATTACCAGCGGCATCCAGGAATTATAACATGAAGCGACACCTGCTTGCCGCTTGCTTGCTAGCCCGAATCTGGTTGGCCGCCCTGAACCCGTGGAGCGAGGCTGGTCAGCCTGATCGGCTCGTTGCCCAAGCGGTCGAGGTTCAAGCGGTCCAAACCACCCTGGCCAGCCTGAACATCACGACCATCCTGGACGGCGCCGCGACGCAGGCGGCGGCGGTTCTCGCCGCCCGCGAAAACCTAGCCGACGCGGCCGAAGCCTATGACGACAGTCTGGCTTGGAAAGATAGCTTTCTTAATCTTTCGGCCGGCTGGAAAGGCAATCTCGATCCGGCCGTCCCGCCGCCCAGCGGTCAGGACCAGACGCCGCTGACGGCCAGCGCCAGCCTGGGCCTTTCCTTGCCGGCCAACGTCGAACTGGCCGCGGGAACCGCCCTGGACGGCAGCCTGGCAGTCAGCGCCGCCTGGTCGCCACTGGCCGCCGACGATCGGCGCGAACTGCTCTACAAGCTGGCTTTGGCCGAGATAGCTCTCCAGGACGCCGTCAAGCAGGCCCGGTTGGCCGCCGCCGACGCCCTGGTAGCCTTTCTGACGGCCGAGGCCGAACTGCAGGCCGCTGGCCGCAGCTTGGAGCGCGCTACTCTGGAACTGACCCGCTGGCAGACCCTCCAAGTCCGGGGCGAGACCGACCGCTTGAGCCTGCTGCGCGCCGAAGCCCAGCAGAGCGGCGCGCGCAACGGCCTGGCCAAGGCTCAGCTGACCCTGGCACGGGCCCGGCGCAACCTGGCCGCCAAGGCAGGCGCTGATGTCGCCACCCAAATCGAAGCCGGCGCGGTTATCGATGGAGCACTCGAAGAGCCGGACGATGCCTGGCGGCTGCCGGACTTCCAGCCGGAGCGCTGGCACCGTACGGTAGCCGAGACGGCCGCCCGCCAGAGCTTCTTGACGCAAACCGGACGCTACACCGGGAATGGACCGCTGACGGTTTCGGCCAGCCTGGACGCGGCGGGCATCGTGCGGCTGGGCGCCAGCCTGGATCTGGCCGCCATCACCGGCTTCAGCGGCAGCCGCCCGCTGGCCCTGGCCGCCGCCGTCGGCTCGGACGGCAGTTTCAGCCTGAGCGGCAGCCTGATCCTGGACTGGTTCTGGCTATCTGGCCGCCATGCCGACGACCGGACCGAAGCTCTGGCCGACGCCGCGACGGACTATGCGCAGGCGCTGGAGGACGCCCGCGCCGCCTACGATGACGCCGTAGCCCAATTACACCTGGCCGAGTACAGCCTAGCCATAGCCAGGACAAGCCTGGCCGCCAGCCAGATCGACTATCAGCGTTCCAGCCTGCTACTGGATCGCGGCGAGATACTGGCCGTCGACCATACCGCGATCGGCGACGACCTGGCCGCGGCCGAACTGAGCCTCGACCTGGCGCGGCTGGGGGTGTTGCGGGCCCGTTTGTCGCTCGAATAAAAGGCGGCCCGGCCGATTTTACAAGCAGACAACTTGCACCTAAAGCGTTCAGCGGTTAAAGTATTGGTGATGCGCATCATCCTGATACTACTTAGCGAATGCACTGCTGGAGGCGGCTATGGATCCTGATTCCGACGACGGCCTACTCCGTTATAAGCCGGAAAACAGCGACCAGATACCTGCCCGAGGCGCTAAAACCTGGAAAATTCTGATCGTCGACGATGACGAGGAAGTCCATCTGGTTACCCGTCTGGTGTTGCGCAATAAGGTGTTGCTGGAACGGTCGCTGGAGCTTATCTCGGCCTATTCCGCCGCTGAAGCCCGCGCACTGCTGGAAAATGACGATAACATCGCCGTTATCCTGCTCGACGTGGTCATGGAAACGGACGATGCCGGCCTGCAGCTCAGCCACTGGATACGCGCCGTCCAGAAAAACGCCTCCATCCGCATCATCCTGCGCACCGGCCAGCCCGGCCAGGCGCCGGAAGATGACATCATTACCCGCTATGAGATCAACGACTACAAAGAAAAAACCGAACTGACCCGCGGCAAGCTGCTCAGTACCATCATCACCGCCTTGCGCGGCTATCGCGATTTGTGCACCATCGCCCAGAGCCGCAACGGCATGGAAGGCATCCTCAAGGCGGCGCCCGAGCTGTTCAAGCTGCAGACGCGCGACCTGTTTGCTTCCAAGGTACTGGAACAGTTGTCGCGCATGCTGGGGGCCGTATCCGGAAACAGCAGCGCCGGCCTCTCGGCCTGCGTTATCGGACTGACGGCGCAGACGCGAAAAATCCTGGCCGGGACCGGCCGCTTTTCCGGCCTCGCCTTGCCGGATTGGGACAAATTGCCGGCTATCCTGGGCTCGGAGGGCCGGGATTTGATCGAAAGCGCCATCGAGCGCAAGCGTTTCCAGCAAGGTAACCGGCAACTGGCTATTTACGTCGCCACTGGCGTTGACACTGCTTGGCTGGTCTATGTCGCCGGCAACGACGAACTAGGCGAAATTGACCGCACTATCATTTCGCTTTTTTGTACCAATCTCTCGGCGGCCATCATCAACCTGGAACTGTTCCGCGAACTGGAGAACCGGATCGACGAAAAGTCGGTCCTGATCCGCGAGATTCACCATCGCGTCAAGAACAACCTGCAGATTATCCTGAGCCTGATTGACCTGAGCGATCCGGAAAGCTCCAGCCCGGCTCTATCCGGCGTCCGTCGCCGCATCGGCGCCATGGCCGTGATCCACGATCGGGTTTCAAACCTGAACAATGAGAAGGATATCGATTTCGTGGATTGCGCGCCGGACATCGCGGCCGACGTCGCCCACGGCTTCTCTCTTGCCGGCAACACCCCGACCATCCTCTCGGAATCCAACGGCTTCGTGTTGCCGCTCGAACAAGCCGTACCCTGCTCGCTGCTGATCGAGGAGATATTGACCTTCGCCATCACCAGCCGACAGGCCGATAGCCCGATAGTGCTGATTCTTAACGGCCGAGGCGCCGCGCACCAGATCCAAGTCTGGTACCAGCACGACAGCAGCGCCGGGAACTGCGCCGATACGGATCTCCGGCTGGCTAGCCGCCTGGCCGAGCAACTGGGCAGCCCGCGGCTGCGCATCGATTGCGACGTGCGCGGCAAGTCCTGCATCACCTGCGATTTCTAGCTTAACGGCTACCAATAACCCCCGCCGCCCGCCCGGACAGTACGGCGCGCGGCAGCAAGCGCCACGGAGAAAGCATGAACCAGGATCAAGTCAAGGAATTATTACTGCGCATCGAAGGCCCCAAGACGGAATTCCGCGTCCAGTTTAGCGGCAAGACCAGCCCCAAGGTAAATGGCCTCTACAAGCCGCTCAGCCGCGAGATTCTCATTCACAACAAGAATTTCCAGAATGACAATCAACTGGTCTATACGGCCATCCACGAATACGCCCATCATCTGCACAGCGAACTGCGGCCCCACCTGCCCGGCGCCCGCTCCCACACCAACGAATACTGGAACCTGTTCCACGGCTTACTGGACAAGGCCGAGAGCCTTGGTCTTTACCATAATGTCTTCGCTGACGACCAGGATTTCAGCGCCTTGACCAGCCGAATCCGCCAGCTACTACCGCAAAACGGCGAGCTGATGCTGAACCTCGGCGCCTTGATCATCGAGGCCGAACAGCTGTGCCGGCAGAAAGGCGTCCGCTTCGAGGACTACCTGGACCGCGTCCTCAACCTGCCGCGCCTCAGCGCCACGGCGGCGATGAAGGCCAGCGCCTTCCAGGTGCCAGCCGACCTGGGCTGGGACGCCATGAAGCTGGTAGCCGGCATCCGCCAGCCGGAATCGCGCAGCGCCGCCATCGACGCCTTCCGAGCCGGCAAAAGCCCCGACACAGTCAAGGCCATGCTCAAAAAGCCCGCACCCGGCGACGACGATCCGCGCACTCACTTGGAACGGGAACGGCAACGCTTGGAGCGGACTATCCAGACCTTGCAGGCCAGGCTAGACCAGGTCGAAAACCAGATGGCCAGTTTGGGGGATGATTAAGGACGGTTTTCTGGCCAGCTGCTTGGACGCAACGGCATAATGGATTTCGTTATCAGTAATCCCCAATATATCATCGATGCCAAAGGTCATAAAACCGGTATTATACTATCTGTCGATGTATACAAAGGAGTACTCGAAGATTTATCCGATCTTGCTGCGGTTGCCGAAAGGCGCGATGAAGAAAATATATCACATAACGTCTTGCTGAGCACGTTAAGAGCCAATGATCTCATATAACATCGAGTGGAAATCGTCGGTTGCCAAGGAACTGCAAAAGCTTCCTTCGAGGCGACTTGTACCGTGGTTAGCCGGTAGCTGAATATTGGACAAGCCACCAGAAGACATGACGCCTGATCTACATGAGCGTTGACAGAACGGTCGCGGGTCTACGTGGAGCCGCACGATTCGCAACCGGCGAATCGTGCGGCTGGCGCCGTGCCCGGCAAGGGCTAAGGCGCCAAGCATAGACTATCCGGACAACTGAGTTTCGCCTCTCAGCGCGGAGGGCTTTCTGTGGCGTTTGCGTGAGGAGCCAGGACATCAATCCGAATCAATGCAGGATTGATAGAGCGCAAGCGCGTATAGCAGAAGCCTTTTTCTTGTCCTCCGGATGCGGCTCAAGCCCAATGATAGTAATGGCCTGTGGGTTCGGCCCATAGACCCAATACATGCGGGCAGCGCCGGGAGTATTGTTCTCAAGATACGACTGCCAAACCTTGAGGCCATACCGGCGGGACAATGGTTCAATCTCATGGCTTTGTAGGCCCGGATGGCGGGGATTATTGCTGAGCAGCAGCATCGCCTTTCCCCACTTTTTATATAAGAGGCTTTCTTCCTTGCTCAAGGTATTTGCCATAGCCTTGCTGCACAACTCTTGCCATAGAGCGTCTATCTCCGGCTTGCCATGATGAATGGTATACATGGCAGGGCTTAGTTGGTATCAGCGAAGGCAGACAAATCGACAGGACCGGAGACGACTCCGTTTTTATACTGTGCAACGGCCTCGTCCATCATGGCCAGGCTGCGCTTTGAAACTTCAAACGGGGCTACCAGCTCGCGTGGTTCGAGGATGATCTTTCCATTCGGGTACTCAATGACATGGTAATGGTCGTAATGGGCGCCCCGTATCGTGACGCGCTTTTTCGTATCGAGCCTGGCGTCATATTCTTTCACTGCGTTCATCTTCGTCCCCTTGCGGTGGGATTTCCCACCACGCTCTACTATACATCAAAACGATCTATTTGTCAGCTCGTTACACCTCGAACCAGGCAAGAACTAGGTGACAAGAGCTGCTTCTACTTTTTATTGATTCCTGCATACTACCACTAGTACCCCGTACTTAAAGCCTATACCACCAATCGACAATACTTGACGCACGCTATGTAAAGTGGCTACTGTGTATGTATATGCCGTCAGAGCCTTGGGCGAAAACGGCAACGGCTACCGAATTCCTCTGGCAAGGAACCGATAGCCGTATACCAAACGCTGTGTTGACAAGCGATAGAGGAAATCTAATTGATGATGACACTCTAGTCAACAGCAGCGAGGGAGGCCAACCATGGCTCAACCTATCAAAGTGCGACCAGGAGAGCAGGTCAAAATTTCCGGCCAGTACCACGTACCTGGGGGTGGTGAAACAACCTTGGTAAAGGGAACAACCGCCCCACCGACCCCTAAGCCTGGTCAAAGCCATACCCTGGTTGATCCGACGAAACACAAGGGTAAATAGTTGCTGCCCTACCGTCTACACGTGACCTGACTGTACGTGTAGACGGTAATAGAAGTCCATATTGGGCTACGGACTTACATTTCAAGCTTGACATACTTCTAAACCGCCACGACAATCTAACTCATGAGTAATGAAGGCGAGCGGGCAGAACCGGAAGTTATCCTGGAAAGGCGCAAAAACCGTCTCGCAGAGGTCAACCTACCCCGAAAGCCTCAGCGTAACGCCGCCGCCGCAATCGAAGGGAACTACTCGGCAAGCCATGCCTGGTTCAAGGAACACAAAGACCCGCAAGAATGGAAACGTTACTTTCAGGACATACGGACCTGGCTGGTAGAACGCTTTGAACAAAAGAACATCTTGCATTGGGTCGTCCACTATGATGAAAAAACCCCACATATGCATGTGCTCTTTATTCCGTTGACCCACAACCAACAGAGGAAGGCTACGAAAGTAGAGCGAGAAAAAAATCCTGACCTGAAGACGCAGTATATCCAGAGCGAAGAACTCCGCTATTCATCCAGTAACTTCCTGGGCGGGAAGCCAGGACTGGAACGACTCCAGGATGAACTCTATGAGCGCGCTGGCAAAGCTCGCGGATTAGAGCGAGGGGAACGAGGTTCAAAAGCCCGCCATACCGATCAGCATACTTGGGCGGCTGAAATTGCTAAGGAACGCCAAGCCTTGATTGCGGATCGTAGAACGCTGGCCCAACAGATCGCTGATATCAAGAAACGGGAAGCCGCGCTCGCGCAGCAAGAAAGCGAATTGGCATACCAACAGGAGCGGCTCACCGCCGCCCGAAGGTCTTTTGAAGCCCAAGCTAATGACGTGCGAATAAGAAGGGATGCCTTAATCGTACGAGAGCGGGAAACCATCCACAAGATACGTGAACTTGAGAAACGGGAACAACAAGCAGCCTATACAGCGCAATTCAACGAACGAGCCTGGGCAATCAATACCGGTAAAGACCCTAATATTACTGAGAAAACTCACCTGAGTTTACTCTTGACTGCACTGGGGCCGGAGAGATTCGCTGAGTTTTATAAACTAGCCCACCCCATTATAGTAGAGCTGAAAACAAAATACGAAATTTGGATGCCAGAAGTAATTTTACCAGAGCGCCAGAAAGAGCCAGCTCCTTCCCCCAAAAAAGGCGGACGCGAAATGTGACTTGATCGGTTCACTTATTGAGAATAAGCCTGCACTTCACAAAAGACTCGTGACCTGTGGAGCCGCGAGACTTGGATTTTGGAAAGTTCCAATTTCCTGGATGATTGGAAACTTTCCAATTTCCTGGCCGGGAGTCGGCTGGAACCGGAGGCGGCCTACCAGGCCGGCAAAGAGAGATCCATTTTGGAAAGTTTCCAATTCATTGGCCGGGGAACCGGCTAGAGTCAAGAGCGGCCTGAAGGGCCGGCAGGGAGCGGCTACGCGCGAGGGCCGGCCAGAAGGGCCGAGGATGCTGGATTTTGGAAAGTTTCCAATTTCCTGAAGATTTGGAAAGTTTCTTTATCGTTTAATCTGGCGTGTTGGTTTTTGCTGCTTCGAGTTCTTCAATTCTTTGTTCTAGCTTTTGAAAATACCAAATCAAATCGCTAAGGCCATCATCTCTATTGATCAACACCCTAAGGTGTCGTGCTTTAGCCCATTCTTGTAGCTGCTCTTGTTTCTCTTTTCGTTCGTGTTCAGCTTTTTCGTGTTTGCTTTGATTTTCTATTCGCTTTTCAGCTGCTTTCTTTTGTTCTGCAATTTGCCTCTCCTCTGCTTGTTTTTGTGCTTCAATTCGCATTTCTCTTTTAAGCATTATAGTGTCCTCCCTATCGATCCAAGTCTTGCTCTGGCGGCCGCCGGTTAGTCACGCCTGCTGAATGTCTTGTAATATCTGGCTGAAACGGGCGGTTAGCACATCAAGAGTAGCATCGGCTGACATAAGAATTTTTGCAAGGATGCGCATTGACTCATAATTAATCTAGCCGAAAAAAAGTGGTTGACTCATAAGTAAAATCTAGCCCTGTGAGTAGACTCTACCATGG
>Ga0154383_153_pt1 | contig 139023 bp, 105 predicted proteins | sample RifGroB1_FD_105627 | JGI IMG/M metagenome (GOLD analysis project Ga0154383, IMG submission 105627) | Spirochaetes bacterium GWB1_60_80
AAATGCATCAACCTGCTTCTCCTCGAATCCACGCATACTGCCCCTCCGCAAACAGTATACCATAGGAATACAAATTTGAGAATTTCAACAGCCTGTTAAGTACGAAACTGGTCGGTTTCCTCGGCCAGATGTTTGACGTTGCGGGCGGCACCGATGCCCAGGTCATTACTATCGTTGGCGGCGCGCCGGATCTCATCGGTACCGGCGGCCATTTCATTCATGCCGTTCTCAAGTTCGGTGGCCAGCTGCAACAGGCGATGCATCTCCGTCAGCACGGTAATCGAGCCGTCCTTCATTTCCTGGGCGGCGGTGCGGACGTCGAAGGTGATGTCGTTGATGCTGGCGAGGGAATCGAGGATCTGCGAACTGCCGGAACTCTGCTCCAGCATGGCGTACTTGATCTCCTCCTCCAGGCGGCTGAGGATGCGGATCTGCTCAACGATCTCCTCGAAGGTACGTTCAGCCGCGCCGGAACTGGTTACCACTGCCGCTACGACGGTCTTGGTGGCCCGGATATTCTGGGTAATGGTCTTGGACTGCAAGGCGGCGTTTTCGGCCAGCTTACGAATTTCGTCAGCCACCACCGCAAAACCACTGCCGGCCTCCCCGGCATGAGCGGCCTCGATGGCGGCGTTCATAGCCAACAAATTGGTCTGGGCAGCAATGCCGGCGATAAGGCTGTTGGCTTCCTGGAGGCTCTCCGACTGCTGGTCGATTTCCCTGACCTGGCGCACCACGGTAGCGATGGCCTCGCGGCCGGTGGTGGACTTGCCCAGCAGGGCCTCGTAGTAAGTGCCCATGCGCTCGATATTGGCGGTAACCGACTGGATATTGGCGACCATTTCCTCAATTGAACTGGACGAGGTGGCCACGCCCTCGGACTGTTTTTCGATTAACTGGTAGAGCCGCTCGATGTTCTTGGCGATCTGCTCCACGGTAGCGCTCGACTCGGTGACGCTGCTACTCTGATTGATAGTCTGCAATTTAAGCGACTCGATATTGGCGGTAATCTGCCGGACAGCCGAGGCCGTTTCATCGGTATTGGCCGACAAGTCGATGATGCCTTTTTCCAGGGCATGAACCTCGCCTTTGATATTGTTGATCAGGCCGCGCAGACGCGCCGTGAAGGAATTGAAATCAGCGCCTAGCTGGCCGATTTCGTCGCGGCCTTTTACGTCCAAGCTGCGCGTCAGGTCGGCATCGGCACCGGAAATCTCTTTCATGCCGCGGCTGAGCTTGGAAATGTTGAGCGAGATGTTAGTCATGAGCAGCAAGGCCATGGTGCCCAGGATCAGCACTGCGCCGCCGACAAGGATGCCGGTTATCAGGATCAGGTTAAAGTACTCGCGGGTATACAAGTCGCTGAGGGCGACGGCCTGTAACCTGGCCACTTCAATAACGGCTCGGATTTCGTCAACCAAGCCAGTGGCCGTGGAAAAAAAGGCGGCACCGTTCCAGCCAAAACCGCCTTCATCCGATTTGGCCAGTACCTGCAACAGGGCCTCGTTGAGCAAGCGCCAGGAATCGCTAGCCTGGACGGTCCGCACCGCCGCCGCCAAGTCCGGATTCATGGCCAGCCCCTTGCTCTCCAGGTTAAGGCCGATAGACACGCTGGCGTCGATCAGATCCAGCACTTCGCTCTCCTGCAAGGGCTGGTCCAGGGCAAAAAGCGAGCTAAGCAGGCCGCGGGTCCGCCCGGCGGCTTCCTTGGCCTCTTCGAAAAGCACAAAATTGAACAGACTGTTGTGCATTTCCGGCGAGGCGGAATCCGAAGTCCGGTAGAGACTGTCCAGGGCAGATCGTACCAATTGGTTATATTCGTTAAAAGCCGTGGAGGCCAGGATTTCGCGCCCATCAATACGCAAGCGAAGCTGGCCAAGCAAGTCCAGCACGCTGGCCAGGGCTGCCCGGTCGGTCTCGCTGAGGGCAACGGATGTCAGGAAAGCCTCATTAAGGGCGTATACCTCGTCGAAACGGGTACGCTGGGCCTGCAACAGGACCGGTAAAGCACCGCCGCTCAAATACAGCGAACTAATGCCGCGTTCGGCTTGCAATTCATTGAGCACCGCACTCAACGCCGACATGGCTGCCAAACGCGTCTCGGCATCGCGGATTCCGGACAGGCTACTGTAAGAACGGAACACAAACATCGCGCCTAGCGCCGCCGACAACAACAGCGGCAGGACTGTCAGGATCAGCAATTTTCGGCGAATCGTTAAAAACATGATCCCTCCACCACCTATTATATACTTAATCGGCAGCTTGTCATTCCAATCAGAGGCAATTTATAGTAGAATAATCAACACCATGGATCAAGCTTGCAATGACTTCGTGCAGCATAGCCTACTCAGCATCCTCGAAACCACCAAGGCAGTGTTACTGGCCTTCGACGCCACTGATAGTCTGGTCGGCCTTTTGCCGGAAGGTGCTTCACTCGGCGAGGGACTAATCCCCTGCCCTAAAGCCAACCTGGCCGCCAGCATCCAGGCCAACTTCGTGAAGGTCTATACCAGCGAACAGGCCTGGGACGAATTAGCCTACTTCTCGACCCCGGGCAAGGCCGAAACCAAAGGCAGCCCTTGGCAGATCCACCGCTACGCCAGCGCGGACACTCCCTTCGCCGCCTTGTTCCCGAAGGCCACCCACTTTATTTTGGCTACGCCCCTGCCGGCCTACGCCTCGCTGGAAAGTCTGCACGAAAAGAGCATGGCCGACCACAACCGGCAGCTGCAGGCTATGAACCTCAAGCTGCGGCGGCGTTCGCACAAGCTTAAGCAGGCCATGCACATCCTTGAGCAGCGCAACCGCCAGATCATCAACGAGATGAATCTGGCCGTGGAATTGCAGAAAAGCCTGCTGCCCAAGAGTTACCCGGCCGGCGACCTGATTAGCTTCACGCACCGCTATATCCCGATGGCCATGGTCGGCGGGGATTTTTTCGACATTAAGCAGCTGGACGAAAACCTGGTGGCCATCATCATCAGCGACGTTTCCGGCCACGGCGTGGCGCCGGCCTTCATCACCGCCATGATCCGCAGCTCCTTCGACTACCTGTCGTCCAAGGAACGGTCGCCGGCCGCGGTCATCGGCCTGCTCAACGCCGAGTTCGCGAAAATCATCGAGACCGACCACTACGTGACGGCCTTCTACGCCATCTTCGATTTTAACACCATGACCTGCCGCTACTGCAACGCCGGGCACCCGCACCAGCTGATTATCCACGCCGATGGCAGCCATTCGGAAATGGCCGCCAACAATCCCATCATCGGCATGCTCGACCAGTTCGACTACCAGGATAGCGAGCTGCCCTTCAGCCAGGGTGACTTGCTGTGCTTCTTCACCGACGGCATCATCGAGTCGCGCAACGTCGAGGACCGCATGTTCGGCACCGAAGGCATTGTGGAAGCGCTCCGCCAGGCCAGCAACGGCAGCCTTGAGGACAGCGCTGACCATGTCCTGACCGAGCTGATCCAGTTCATGAAGGACCCCTATTTCGAGGACGACATCACCATCCTGCTCGGCCAGATCCTCGAAACTATCTGACAGCTGCCTGCCCAGCCCGGCCAGCCGGATTTTAAGTCAGCCTGGCCGCCGCCGAACCGGCGGCCTAAAGCCGGTACAATTACGCAGCATAGCGCAAGCTATGCGAGGAATTGTTAAGGTTGTTGAGAAAGCAACCGGCTTTTTCAACAACCTGTTAGGGTTATCTGCTAACGGCTACTTTATTTCCGACAGCCGGATCGGCCGCGGCGCCATATCGTCGCCCTCGGCTTTCTGCAGCTCCTCCAGCAATTCCTTGCCGCGCTTGGTCAGCTTTTGCGGCACCTGGACCATCAGCTTGATGTACATGTCGCCGCGCCGCGAGCTGCCGTTAACGCCGGGGACGCCTTCTTCGCGTAAGCGCAGCATCTTGCCATACTGGGTACCGGCCGGCACGCCGACCTTGACTTTTTTGCCGTCGATGGTCGGCACGGTGATTTCGCCGCCCAGGGAGGCGCGCGCAATGGAAACCGGAATGGCACAGTACAGGTCGTGTCCGTCGCGCTCGAAAAACTCGTGCGGGTGGACGTGGATGAAGACATACAGATCGCCGGGTCGGCCACCGTTGACGCCGGCATCCCCCTGCCCGGCCACCGACAGCCGTTTGCCGTCGTCGATGCCGGGCGGCACGGTTAGCTTGAGCTTCTGCTTCTTCTTCCCGAGGCCCGAACCGCCACAGGCGCGGCATGGCTTGTCGATCATATAGCCTTCGCCGGAACAGGACGGGCAAGGGCTGGCGATAGAAAAGAAGCCCGAGCTGCGCCGTACCTGGCCGGATCCCTGGCAGGTGGCACAGACCTTGCGCCCCCCCCCGGCCTCGGAACCGGAACCATGGCAGACCGTACAGCCCTCGGAGTGGGTATAGCTAATTTCGACGCTGGTGCCGAAAACGGCGTCCTCGAAGGATAATTCCAGGTCGTAACGCAAATTAGCGCCGCGCGGCGTCTCGCCACGGCGACGCTGTCCGCCGCCGCCGCCAAACAGATTTTCAAAGATACTGCCAAAACCACCCAAGCCGCCGAAGATGTCTTCAAAGTCATGGAAGGCGTGCGAATAATTCTGGGCGCCGCCCATACCATCGACGCCGGCAAAGCCGAACTGGTCGTAGGCGGCCCGTTTCTGGTCATCGGCCAGAATCTCGTAAGCCTCGGTGGCTTCCTTGAAACGTTCCTCGGCGGCATGGTCGCCAGGATTCTTGTCGGGATGGTTCAGGACCGCCAGCTTGCGATATGCCTTCTTGATATCGTCCTTGCTGGCGGCTTTCGGAACCCCCATCACTTCATAGTAGTCACGCTTGGCCACGATTATTCCTTACAGCCTATTTTTTGTCATCATCGTCGACAACCCGGTAATCGGCATCTTCGGTGTCGCTACCGCCACCAGTTTTGCTGCCCTCGCTCGCGCCGCCCGTACCGCCGTTGAAGGTGGAACCATCGCCGCCCGCCTGGTCGCCACCGGCTTGGGCGCCGGCGTTTTTGTACAGTTCTTCGGTGGCCTTGTAGGCGACCTGCTTGGCTTCCTCGAGTTTGGCCTTGATCTGCTCCAGGTCATTACTCTGGATGGCGGTCTTCAGCTCGCCCAGCGCTTTCTCGACGTCGGCCTTGGCTTCCGGCTTGACCTTGTCGCCAAAGTCCTTGAGCGACTTTTCGGTGGTATACAAAAAGGTATCGGCCTCGTTGCGTACCTCGGCCCGCTCGCGTTCTTTCTTGTCTTCTTCGGCGTGGGCTTCGGCTTCCTTGACCATGCGGTCGATGTCGGAGTCGTTCAGGCCGCCGGATGCCTCGATGCGGATCTTCTGTTCCTTGCCGGTACCCAGGTCCTTAGCCGAAACGTGCACGATGCCGTTGGCGTCGATATCGAAGGTCACCTCGATCTGCGGTACGCCGCGCGGGGCCGGCGGGATGCCTTCCAGGTCGAAACGGCCCAGCGTCCGGTTCTGGGTGGCCATTTCGCGCTCGCCCTGCAGGACGTGGATGGAAACGGTATTCTGGCTGTCGCCGGCGGTGGAGAATATCTGGCTCTTGCGGCAGGGGATGGTGGTGTTGCGGGTGATGAGGCGGGTAAAGACGCCACCCAGGGTTTCGATGCCCAGCGACAGCGGCGTCACGTCCAGCAGCAGCACGTCCTTGACGTCGCCGCCCAGGATGCCGCCCTGGATGGCGGCGCCGACGGCCACGGCCTCGTCGGGGTTGACACCCTTGGACGGTTCCTTGCCGAACAGGTCGCGCACGATCTGCTGCACCTTGGGGATGCGGGTGGAGCCGCCCACCAGGATGACTTCGTCGATCTGGTCGGCGGTGACGCCGGCGTCGGTCATGGCCTTGCGGCAGGGATCCTTGGATTTTTCCAGGTAATCTTCGATCAGGCGCTCGAAGGCCGACCGGGTGAGGGTCTTCTGTAGGTGTTTGGGACCGGAGGCGTCGGCGGTGATGAAGGGCAGGTTGATGTCGGCCTGCTGGACGTTGGACAGCTCGATCTTGGCCTTCTCGGAGGCCTCTTTCAAGCGCTGCAGGGCCATATTGTCCTTGGACAGGTCGATGCCGGTGTCCTTTTTGAACTCGGACACCAACCACTCCATGACGCGGCGGTCAAAGTCGTCACCACCGAGATGGGTGTCGCCATTAGTGGACTTGACCTCGAAGACGCCCTCGCCAAGCTCCAAGATGGAAATATCGAAGGTGCCGCCGCCAAGATCGTACACGGCGATGGTCTTTTCCTTTTTCTGGTCCTTGTTGAAGCCGTAGGCCAGCGCGGCCGCGGTCGGCTCGTTGATGATGCGCTTGACTTCCAGGCCGGCGATCTTGCCGGCGTCTTTGGTGGCCTGACGCTGGGCGTCGTTGAAGTAGGCCGGCACAGTAATGACGGCCTCGGTAACGGTCTCTCCGAGGTAGTCCTCGGCGGTCTTCTTCATTTTCTGGAGGACGAAGGCGCTGATCTCCTGGGGGCTGTACTGCTTGCCCGCCGCGTCGACCCGGACATCGCTCTGGTGATCGACTACCTTGTAGGGTACCAGCGTGGTCTCGGCCTTGACTTCGCCGTAGCGCCGGCCCATGAAGCGCTTGATCGAATAAACCGTGTTGCCCGGATTGGTGATCATCTGGTTCTTGGCCGGCTGGCCGACGACGCGTTCACCCTTGCCGGTGAAGCCGACGATGGACGGGGTGGTGCGCTGCCCCTCCGAATTGGCGATGACCATCGGCTCGCCGCCTTCCATCACCGCCACGCAACTATTGGTTGTTCCTAGGTCGATACCGATTATTCTGCCCATTTCAATCTCCTTCTATCTGCTTGACTGCGGCCGCGGCCGCTTATGTACCCATGCAGGCTGGCCCGCTTGGACTGATTGATCGATCCCTAGGCGGCCAGCGCTCTGTCTTGTCTTTATACCTCGGCGGCCTCTTCAGCCAACCCTGGCTGGTCGCCGCCTCCGGCCGCCGCCTCGGGCGCCGGCATGCGCACCTTAACTTTAGCCCCGCGCAGAACCCGTTCCTTGAGCTTGTAACCCTTGCAATATTCCTCGACGACCAGCGGTTCGGCGCAATCGCCCGGCTCGCTGAGCATAGCTTCATGCAGGTTCGGGTCAAAGGGCGTATTCAGCGAGTCAAAGCGCTGTAGGCCGTAACGGCTTTGCAGCATACCCAAAAGGCCTTTACGGATCATGTCGACGCCGTCGTGCAGCGACTGGAAGTCGCGCGAGGTCTCGGAGCTCAGCACGGCCCGGTCGAAATCATCCATTACAACCACCAGATCGATCAACAACTGGGCATTGGCGAACTGGACGGCATCATCCTTCTCGCGGAATATCCGCTTGCGAAAGTTCTCGTAATCGGCCAGTTTACGCAGATACTGGTCTTTGAGGGAGGAAACTTCCTCCTCGAGCACCTTAATTCTGGCATCCTTCACCGCCAGCTCGGCGACGGCCGATGGGCTGACTTCGGTAGCGGGCGTCTTGGCCTCCGCCGATCGGAATATTTCCGCAGCGGCTCCAGCCGCCGCGGTGCTCTCTGGCGCCGCAAGCGGCGCTGGATCGCTCGCGTTCACGGGGAGAACTTGGTCAGCCTGGTCATTTTTATGATTTTTTCCGGTACTATGTTCGTGTTTTACCATAACCTCACTCAATCCTGTTTGTTTGTAGTTAAAGGCAGACTACGCCCTCGCTGTATCAATCCATAAAATAACAAGATGGCTTTTGAAACGTCAAGGCAATTCCGCCAGATTACCCAATATGCACCCACCGGGCGGTTCAAGCTACCGCCGACAAAATCACCGGGTCAGCCTTGACAAGCGCCCGATTTGACTTAGGATTAAGGTATTGCTAGTTTATGGATAGGCCGCGCCAGCAGTGCCAGCCCGTCTTCCGTGGTAGGGTCACAGGGCTCTGGTCGCTTGTCTGGACGCAGTTTAAAAACCAGAATCTATCAATCCGCCCGTCGGTAAATACGGAACCGGGCAAAATCTGGCAAGGAAGATGGGAGAATGTTGATGCAGTCGCAGCGTACATCATTGATACAGACTCAGCAGCAGAAACTGAGTCCACAAATGATTCAATCCATACGACTGATGGCCTTGCCAATTCAGGAACTGAAAGAAGAAATCCAACTAGCCATAGAAAAAAACCCGGCACTGGAATTGGTGGAGGACCGGTCCATCGTCTCCCTAGACAGCCTGAGCGATGACCGCCACGCCGAAGGCTTCGGCGGTAGTTATGGCAGCAGCTTCGACGACCCGCCCGACTCAGGCTACAACCATGCGGCCGGAAATGGCGAGGACAGCAAGCGCCTCTTCCTGGAAGGCGCCATCAGCACGCCGGAAACCCTCCAGGACCATCTTCTTTGGCAGTTGCGCTTGCAGCCCTTGAGCGACGACCTGCGCGCGATTGGCGAACTGCTCATCCAGAACCTGGACGAAAGCGGCTTCCACAAAGAAGACCCACCGGCTGTCTGTCACCGCTACCCGACCGGTTTGGTCGCCGAAGCCACGTCCATCATCCAGCGCTTCGATCCGGCTGGCTGCTGCACTGCCAACTACAAGGAAGCCTTGTTGGTCCAGATCGAAGCCCGCGAAGACAGCCCGCGTCTGGCCCGCGAGATTGTCATCCACCACCTTGAACTCCTGGAACAGGGCCGGACGGCCGAGCTGCTCAAGAAAGGCCGGATGGCCAAACCGGAGCTCGAGGCGGCCATCGCCTTTATTAAGCGGCTCAACCCCTTCCCGGGACGGGAATACGCGGCCGACGACACCCGGTACGTCACGCCCGACGTCCATGTTCACCTCAAGGACGATGAGTTCGTCATCACCCTCAATGAGGAACAGATCCCAGTACTCGGCATCAACCGCTTTTTCGGCCACCTGGCCGAGGAAAAGCACGACCGGGCAACCGACAGCTTCGTCCGCGACAATATCCGGGAAGCCAAATGGTTTATCCAGAGCATCCACCAGCGTAACCGCACCCTGCTCAAGATGGTTCAGGCCCTGGTTGAGTTCCAGCGCTCCTTCTTCCTGCGTGGGCCTAAGTACCTGGCGCCGCTGACCCTTAAGGACATCGCCCGTGAGGTCGGCGTGCACGAAACCACGATTTCGCGCATTGCCGGCAAAAAATACATCCAAACCGATTTTGGACTGTTTGAACTGCGCTACTTTTTCACAAACAGCATTTCTGGCTCCGGTAGCTCCGGCTCGCGCTATTCCAAGGAAGGCGTCAAGCAGATCATCAAGGAAATCATCGTCGCCGAGACTGATTCCCTGTCCGACCAGGACATCACCAACCAGTTGGCGCAAAAAGGCATCAAGCTGGCGCGGCGCACCGTGGCCAAGTACCGGGGCGAACTGCGCGTCGACTCGTCGTTCAGCCGGAAGCATCCCTGACAACCGGCAGGTGATGCACTGACCAGGCAACCGGCAGCGCTGCCACCGGGCTTTACCGAGGCTCTGGGGTCTTTGTACCGCAAACAGCGGCTTGGAGACCTTGAGTATACATCCCGACCGCGAGGGTCCGGCCGCAGCTGCGCCGGCGCGGTATCAATGGCTTGGGGTCCGGCCGGGCAGGTTTGCCCAGGACGGTCCGCGAGCAAGGAGGCTTTCATGACTGTAGACATCCGGGCTGTTCACTTCGATCTGGGCGATCCATCCAGGGACTATCTCAATAAAAAGCTGGAACGACTGGACTATGCCAAGGATCTGATAACCGACCTGCTTTTCGCCTTCACCAAGGAGAAGCAGTTTCATTGCGAATGCACCGTCAATTTCCGCTGGGGCAACAACGCCCACGTCCAGGAAAACGACTTCGACCTGGCGGCCGGCATCGATAAACTGATGGATAGACTCGAGCAGAAAATCACCAAGGAAAAAAACAAACAACAAGAAAAGAAGTGACCCCAGCCGCGCACCGGACTGGTCTGCCTGGCGCGCGGCCTAGACGGCGTAACTCGACCGCTTGACTGAAATCCCCCGATATGCAATGTTCGCCCCCAGGAGAACCAATCCCCCGTGTATGTAAACGCTCAAGTCAGCGCCGCGCCCTGCTGGCCGCCGCTGACTGCTCTGCCCCTACTGGCCCTGGTGCTAGCGCTGGTCTTTCTGGCTAACGCCTGCAGCGCGCCGCCGCCCGCCACCATCACCCTTTACAACGGACCCCAGCCGGAACATTTCGATGTACTCTATGGCAACAGCCCCCAGGAATTGGCCGTCAGCGGCGCCTTGTTCGACAGCCTGGTGGTCTATGACCAAGCCGGGCTCGCCCTCCAGCCTGGCCTGGCTGGCAGCTGGGAACTGGCAGCCGACGGACGAACGGCCAGCTTCCAGCTGCGCCGCAGCGCCTGGTCGGACGGGCAGCCACTCGATGCCGCCAGCATCATCGCCGGCTGGCTGGCCGTCCTCGAATACAGCGGCCAGACCGCCTGGCAGGCCGAGTTCGCCGCGCTGGTGGACGGCGTCTCCGCCTGGCAGGCCGGCCGACAGCCGCTGAAAGCCATCGGCCTGGCGGCGCCGGAGCGCCGTCGGCTGACTATCCGCCTGGCCGACGGCGCCGACTCCTGCCGCCTGCTCGACGCCCTGGCTGGCCAGGCCTTCCGCCTGCGGCCGGCCAACTTGCCCTACGCCGATCAGCCGGCCAGCCTGCTATCTAGCGGCCCGTACCGCTGGTCCCCGGACGTTCCCGCGCCGGATCCTGCGGCCATCGACCTGCTGCCCAATCCGCATCATCCGGCCTACCGGGAGCTACGCCGACTGCGGCTACGTTTTCGCTTCGGACCGCTACAGCCAAGCCTGCTGGACGACCTGGTCAACGGCCAGGTGACCGCCCTGCTGGGTGTGCCGTCGGATTTCGGCCAACGCTTAAGTGCCGCTGCCGACGGCTGGCTGGTACCGGTCGGTCAACAATTTATCTGGCTGCAGTACAATCTGCGCCAGCCGCAGCTAGCCGACCGGGCCGTCCGCCAACGCCTCAACCAAGCCATCGCCGGCTGGCAGCTGCCCAGCCCGTTGCCCGAGGCCGGCGCCTACCGGCCCATGGTCCAGGCCAGCCTGACCCTTCCCGCTGGGCAGCCCGAGCCGCCCGCTTCGGCCAATCCGACCAACCCCGCGCCGGCCGGGCCAATCGGTCTACGGCTACTCTACCAGTCTAGCCCGGCCCTGGAACGGATCGCCCTTGAACTGCAGCGACGTTGGCAGGACCAGCTTGGCGTCAGCATCGAGCTGCGGCCGGAAGGCGAAAACGTCCTCAAGGCCATCGCCGACGTGGCCCGCGACTTTGACATCCTCTTGAGCGAGGAGAACCAGGCCGCCTTCGGCAGCAGCGGCTTCCTGAGCCGCTTCACCAGCGCAGCCTGGGCCAACCGTGGCCATTATCAAGCCCCGGACTTTGACTGCCTGCTGCGCCAGGCGCAGTGGGGCAAAAGCCCGGCCGAGCGCGAAGCCAACCTGGCTAGCGCCATCAGCCTATTACTGGAAGTTGATAGCGCCATAGCGCCGCTCTACCAGCAGCCGCGCCTGATGCTGGCCGATACCACGCGCTGGCAAGGCTGGCGCGGTAACCCGGATGGCACCATCCAGTACCAGTTTCTGCGCCGCCGGCCCTGAGCAGCCTCACGCCAACCAGAAAAAAGGACGACCGGCAGCCAAGCCAGTCGTCCTTTTTTGCCGGGCCGGCCGTTTCGGATTAGCGCGTGATGCGACGCGCTTCTATATAGAAGCGCTTTTCCGGCGCTTCGCCCATGCTGAAGGTTTTGCGCGGCATGACGCCATCCTTGATGACGGTGGCAAAGAAGCTGCCCTTGTCAATCGGCGGCAGGTAGAGGCCAAAGTTGCCCGACTTTTTAGCCAGAGTCTCCAGGCTATCGGTGCCGTGGATGTAGTCGATAACCGTGCCGGCATGGCGCTTGAGGTGGGCGTCCAGAATCTCCTGGATGGTACCGGCCGCCAGCTTGGCCTTGGGGGCGGTGAAACGGATCAGGCCGGCTTCCTTGTCGGAGACGTAGGCGAAGCGATGCTCACCAGGGGCGGTCTGATCGGTCTTGGCCACGGCCGCGGCGAAGCTCATCGGCTCGAAGACGCAGTTGCCGGCCGCCTTAAGGTCGGCCATCACAGCCTGGGTATCGGCCTTGAAGAGTACGCGGTGGATGGGATGGAAGGGCAGGCCGTCGTCATAGATATTGACCAACTCGACCAGGGCGTAACGGGCGGGGTGCTGCATGATATCGGCCTGGGCTTTGCCGGCCAGCTTGATCTCCTCCCAGGTGGCCTTGGCGGTGGCCAACGAGTGGTTGCCGTCGCCGACCGCAAACAGCAGCACGTCGGGCGAGCCGTACTTGGCCTGGTAAGCCGTCTGGTCGGCTAGTTTCTCAAGGGCGGCGGCCACGCCTTCCAGGGCAGCCTGGTCGGCGATGTGGGCGCCCCGGACATGGCCGGCACCCTTCATGAGCTCAAAATCATACAGCTGGGGGAAACTCGCCAGTTTGGCATACAGCGGCTCGATGACGCTGCGCGCCGGGTCATCGATCAACAGCATGATGTGCGGCAATTCCAACGGGGCGCCACGGCGAATTTCCATGCGCGGCGGCAAGCGCTCGACGATGGTGCCTTCGGTAGGGCGAATCCGGGAGGTGACACCCTTGCCGTACTGGTAGGCTTCCAGGTCGACCGCCATGATGAGGCCCTTGCGTGGATGCTTCTCGAAGGGCGTGGTACGTTCCAGGAGCACGAAGCCGGGTTTCTGTTGCGCGATCAGCTTGTCGGCCAGGTAACGTTGCATGGCCGCCTGGATCCTCTTGACGCGCTCCGCCTTGTCGTCATCCTCCAGATAACATTCCGGGAAGATCATGTTCAGGGTACTGGGCGCGTCACCAACCTCGCCGGCCACATCTTCCCAATACTGATGCTCGCTGGAATATTGATCACAAGCCACCACGGCCCATTTCCGGTAATCGGCACCTGATGCTGGCAGGCAGACTTCAGGCACAGCGACGCCTAAACCCGCCAAGCGCTCTTGTATGGTACTCATCGATTCCTCCTTGTATTTTCAACCAGGCGCCATTATGCCGGCTTTAGGGAAAATGGTCAAACCGTGAAGTGTTTCAATAGGTGAACAAACCGGCCAGATTGTCCTTTTGGGGGATCGGGTGGATTGACCTTGCCGTTGACTCGGGCGGCCTGTTATATTCGATCCTGAACGGGGCGAATTGCCAGCAGCGCGACGCCCGATCCGCTCGCCCGCCAGTGGGACACCGAGGAGCCTTTATGAACAGGATCCAGAAAATGGCCTTGGCTAAAATCGCCAGCTTGGCCAGCGCCATCGCCCTGACCATCATCATCATCCACCAATCGTCGATCTACACCCACAGCCGTTTCGTGGTCAAGGAAACGGACGCGTCGCTGATTTTCTTCGACAAATATATCGACCGGGGCCTACGCAACACCATCCTGCGCGACCACCAGGCGGCCACGGCCGGTTTCATGACCGAGGCCGGATTTCTGCCCACCGGCGCCGCCAGCGAGCCGGTCGCCTATTTTATGGCCGACCAGACCTATGGCGTGCTCAGGGTCGACGACCGCCTGGTCCGGCGTCGCCTGACGGATGCCATCGGCCCGGATTTCTTGCTGCTCGGCCTGGTCGGGGCCAGCGCCTTTCCCAACGAGCTGGTAGTTAACTCGCTGGCCAGCAAAGATGGGCGCTACGTCTTCCTGCTGCCTGGCGACAATTGGCAGGAATCGCTGCTCCATGCCTGGGTGCATGCCATGGCCGCCCGCAACCTGCCGCGGGCCGTGGCCAGCAAATTGAACCCGGACTCCCATTGGGACTACCGAACCGTGCAGGCCTGGCGCTTCGCGGATGAAAGCCTGACCCTGTTTGTCAGCGACCTCTACGCCACGGCCGAGGCCACCGGCTCGCTTGAGACGGCCTGGCGGGAGATTGCCGCCTTTACCCTGCCCGACTACGCCGATCCGGCGACCGATCTGCGCAGCCGCGAGAAAATCAAGATGCTGCTGACCCGCGACTACCCGGAACGCTCGGCCGCCCATTACCAGGCCGCGCATGGCTTTGCCATGCACCTGCTGGAGCGCTGGGGCCGGGAAACCATGACCACCCTGGTGGGCCGCTTCCTGGACGGACGTTATGCTGACCTCGATGAGCTGTTTGATTTCGCCGGTGGCCTGGATGCTGCCATGATAGCCTGGCAGGACAGTAGCGACATGCCGGACTAGCAGGTTGTTGCTTAACAGGGTGTTGAAAAACGCGGATGCGGCTTTTCAACACTTCAAAAGCCGGTACAATTACGCAGCATAGCGCAAGCTATGCGAGGAATTGTTAAGGTTGTTGAGAAAGCAACCGGCTTTTTCAACAACCTGTTAAGGCCGCTTTACCTGCGGGCCTGTGCCGGGGTAGGATGCGGCATGAATATCAGCAAGCGCCTGGCCGTTATCCTGGCCGTGACCACCGCCTTCATCTGGGGCCTGTCCTTCCTCAGCATCAAGACCGCCGTGGCGGTAATACCGCCCATGAGCCTAGGCCTGGTCCGCTTCATCATCGCCAGTCTGGTGCTTTTTCTGCTGCTGGCAGCCCGGCGCAAGCTGCCCAGGCTAGCCCGGCGCGACCTGCCACTGATGGTCCTGTCCGGCTTCATCGGCGTGACGCTGTACTTCATGGGCGAAAACAATGGCGTGGCCATCCTGACCGCTTCCGAATCGTCCATCATCATCGGCACCATTCCGGTATTAACCGTGCTGGCCGACCGGATATTCATGGGCACCAGGCTGGGCCGAACCCAGTACTTAGGCGCTTTATTGTCGGCCGTCGGAGTCAGCGTCATCGTCGTCGAGTCGTTGAAGCTGAGTTCCCGGCCGGAAGGCTACCTGTTCATGGCGCTGGCCGCCGTTTCCTGGGTGCTGTACGCCTTCTTGACGCGCGCGCTAGCCGGTCGTTACGGCAACCTGGAGCTGACCTTCTGGCACAGCCTGTTTGGCGCCATCGGCTTTGTCCCCTTCGCCTTCTTTGAAAAAACCGACTGGAGCCTGGTAGGCGGCAACGTGATACTGCAAGTGCTCTACCTGGGCATTTTTTGCTCGGCACTGGGCTACTTCTTCTACATAACCTGCTTGTCGGCGCTCGGCGCCAGCGTGGCCAGCGTCTTTATCAACCTGATACCGGTGGTCTCGGTGGCGGCTAGCTTCGTGGTGCTCAAGGAACGCCTCAGCCTGCTGCAACTGGCCGGCGGCCTGGTGGCCGTGGCCGGCGTCTACATCGCCAACCGCGTCATACCGGCCAAGGCGGCCGTTACCGGGTCGCCGCCGGCCGTTCAATAGCCATCGGACAGCGTCTTGTTGACGTCGCGCTGGTACAGCTCCTGATAGGCGAAGCTGCGGTCGCGCAACTTTTCTTTAACATCCTGACGGAAGGGCATCAGACGCCAGAAGATGGCCCGGATTTCCTTGTCCAGCTTCTGGATGCCTTCGCTCTCCTTGGTTACCCAGGTGATATAATCTTCAATAAAGTAGCTCTTGACGTCGCCCTTGAGCTTTTGCCCGAGGAACCACTGGTAATACTGGCCGGTTAGGCCTTCCTGCATCCAGTAATGCGAGGCCTTTTCCTTAGCGGCCTGCCAGCGCATGTCGGCCGCCGCCATGGTGAAGGCGATGCGCAGTTTGCGCGGGTACATCGGCACGGCCAGGCGCGAGCGGCTAGTATGGCGATTGAAGCGGTCAAAAGGCTCCCAGCAGATGCCCATGTCGCCGTAGCAGGGCAACAGCACCACGTAGGGTTCGATGCGGTTTAGCATGTTCTTGTGCGGCCGGCAATAGACCTGCTCGTCGACGCTCTCCAGCCAGGCCAGCTCCTCGATGATATTCTCGCGGGTGGCCACCTCGCGCAGGTTGAGGTGAAAGTACTCCTTGGTAAGCAGCGGGAAGTGGTTACCCTGGCGGCCGATGCACATCTTGGTCATCTGGCGGATGGTATCGAGCTCCTGGGCCAAGGTCTGGAGGTTGGCGGCGGCGGCTTCTTCGCCCATGGCCCCCATTTTATCCTTGACGGACTCGACCTCCCTGGCCGCCAACTCAAAGCCCTCGGCCGAGCCGATCAGTTCCTTGTCCAGCCCGACCAGTTTGCGGAAAATCTCGCTCATCTCGGTCATGGTCTTTTTCTGGGCATCGGTGTAGGGCGCCGGAACGTGCAGAAAGCCAGGCATGCTGGTATGCTGACAGAGCAACTCCAGGCGGTCACGCAGCGACTGCTCGTAAGTACGCCGTTCATCGGCCTTGGCCTTGAGTACCGCCTCCGCTGTATCGCGCTTACCCATGGCTTTCTGCAAGAGGCCGTTCAGGCGGCTGCGCTCGTCGTTCTTGCCGTCGCGTACCTCGTCGGTGCTGCTGGGCGTCATCCGGCCCATGGCGATGTTGCGCAGCCACTCATCGATGTAATATACCGGATCCTCGCGCGTCTTTTGGTAAACGATGCGGCTGATAATCTCGCGCTTGTCGTCCGGCAGCATGGTAGGCAGGGCCAGCCCAAAACGGACCATCAGCTGCTTGGGCAAGAGCGGCTTGGCGGAAATGGCCTTGGGCATCAAGCGGGGCAACAGGTTCCAGTAGGCGACGATCACCTGCTGGCGGTACAGGCCGCGGTCTTTCGGGTCGGTGGCGTGCAGGAATTTCTTGAGCGTCTCATGAAAACGGCTGGCTTCGTCGCCTTCGGCCGACAGAGCCTTCTGGTAGTATTGGGGATCTTCGTAAAACTTGTTGGGCGGGTCCTGCTCAAAGGCATTGACCCGTTCAAACTTGGTTTTGGTAAGGTCGATTTCGAACTCACCGCGGTTTTTGACCTCGCCGTCAACGCTCATGCCACCAAACAACGACTCAAAACTCGGTTCGCCGGCCTTCTTCCCGCCCGAGGCTGCGGCCCCAGGCCGTGTCGGCTTGGGGGAATACTCCTGGACATCGCCGAGCAATGCCGCTATCTCAGGATCGATTTCATCAGCCATGGGTCTTCTCCCTCCCGATGCCGGAGGGCACCGAGCCTGGTGGATCCGTCAAAAGGGGCGACGGGACAAATTCAAGCTTTACCAGCTAGATTCTAGCCTAAGTAGCGGCCCTTTGCAATCTTTTAAGACCCTGGAAGGGTTATGAACTGGCCAGTCAAGGCTTTTTTCAGAAATCAATTCGCTTGACATTTAATAAGTTCAGACTGAAAATAATCAGCCGGCGTTGCCGGTTTCCAGGACCTAGGCCCTACTCCCACCGCGGGTAGCAAGCCGAGGACGCTGGACTCTCCCTTTCAGCCGGCCAGCGCTTGGATGGCTATGGGCGACAGGCCGGTCTGGCAGGAATAACATCAGGAGGCCTGAAGGTGGAAAAATTCTTCCAGCTTAAAGCGCACAACACAAACGTCAAAACGGAAATCATGGCAGGCATCACGACCTTCATGACCATGGCGTACATTCTGGCAGTCAACCCGGGGATACTGTCCGCGGCCGGCATGCCTGCGGGCGGCGTATTCACCGCCACCGCCTTGTCAGCCCTCATCGCCACCCTCGTCATGGGCTTGCTCGCCAATCTGCCGATCGCCCTGGCGCCTGGCATGGGCTTGAATGCCTTCTTCGCCTTTACCGTCGTGCTCGGCATGGGCTATTCCTGGCAGCTGGCGCTGACCGCCGTCTTCCTGGAAGGTGTCGTCTTCATCCTTATGTCGCTCTTCAACATCCGTGAAGCCATCGTCAGGGCCATACCGTCGAATATCAAAAAGGCCACCTCGGTGGGTATCGGCCTGTTCATCGCCTTCATCGGCTTGCAGAACGCCGGTATCGTGGTAAACAACGACGCCACCCTGGTCGGCCTGGGCACCATCACCTCCGGTCCCGCTTTGGTAGCCATCATCGGCATCGTCCTGACCGGCGTACTGCTAGCCTTCAAGGTCAAGGGCGCCCTGCTCATCGGCATAATCGGCACCACCATAATCGGCATCCCGTTTGGCGTCACCGCCATCCCGGAGGGATGGATGCCCTTCAAGCTGCCCGACGCGCCGCTGCTCTTCCAATTCCAGTTCGACAAAATCTTCACGCTTGACTTCTTCGTCGTCTTCTTCACCTTCCTATTCGTCGACATCTTCGACACCATCGGCACCCTAGTTGGCGTGACCACTCAAGCCGGCCTGATCAAGCCGAACGGCGACATTCCCAAGGTCAAGCAAGCCTTACTGGCCGACGCCATCGGCACCGTGGCCGGCGCCGCCCTCGGCACCTCCACCGTCACGTCCTATGTGGAAAGCGCCTCCGGCGTGGCCGAAGGCGGCCGCACCGGCCTGACCGCCGTTTCCACCTCGGTTTTCTTCGGTCTGGCCTTGTTCCTGTCGCCGGTATTCCTGTTGGTACCCGGCGCCGCCACTGCCCCGGCCCTCATCCTAGTCGGCCTCTTCATGCTCAGCCCGGTCAAGGAACTGGACCTGACGGACTTCACCGAAGCCATCCCGGCCTTCATCACCATGATCTTCATGCCGCTGACCTACAGCATCGCCGAAGGCTTGGTCTTCGGCATCCTGTCTTACATCTTCCTGAAGGCCATCACCGGCAAATTCAAGGATATCTCGATCGTCACCTGGATAGTCGGCGCCTTCTTTATTCTCAAGCATCTGCTCTGACCAGGCTACTGCGACAGTTTCTACTTCGATGATCGACCAGGCGCGGCGCCAGCAGGCTGCCGCGCCTTTTTTTAAACTGACCATCACAACGAGGCGGCCAACCTGGCCGTCGGCGCAAATGCTAATCTGGCCAAAGCGGCCGATCCGTGCTATGCTGATGGCATGCCCAGCGTCATGGACGAAATCAAGCGGAAATGGGCGATTCTCCTGGCTAAGTACCAGCAAGCCCTCTACCGGCTGAAGAAGAACCGCCTCAAGTTCATCCACCTGCTGCGCAACTACACCAAGCTCAAATTTCTCTACATCAATACCCGTAAAACGGCCAGTAAACAACGCGCTCAACAGCTCGAACAAAACATTACCGAAAAATACCAGTTAGTACTGGACCATAGCCACCGGCTGCGCCATATCGACGAGGACCTGCTCAAGGCCGCCGAAATGACGCGCCAGGATTTCGAGTCATCCTTCTATGTGGACCTCTTGTTCCGGAATTACCTGCCCGACGACTTTACCAACACCGCCGAATATGCCGTGCCGACCTTTCACTTCCCGATCATGGTGGAACACGACGCCCAGCCGGGTGAACCCGATGTGCATCCCTTCATCCACCTGGAAATCGGCGGCAAGCGCGTCTACGACCGCAAGAACCGGCTGTTCATTTACTACCTGGAGGTGAAGGACATCAGCCCTGAGACCGAGCTTGAGTATTTCCACAAGACCGACAAGCTGGTAAAGACGCTGTCCATCGCCAACAACCGCCTCCAGTCCGCCAAAAAGACCATCGAGATGCATAAGGTGATGCTGATTTCCCTGGTCTGCTCACTGATAGAGGAGCACAACAAGGAAACCTCGGAACACCTCCAGAAAATTCGCCTGCTGACTGAGCACCTGACCGGCGAGTGCAAGCGCCTCAAGCTGGTAGCCCCCGACAGCTACTCGCTGGACGACTACATCCAGGACATCAGCTACACTTCGGTGCTACACGATATCGGCAAGGCGGCCATCCCGCGCGAATTGATCCAGAAGCAAGGCAAGCTGGCCCCCGAGGAATTCAGCGTCATCAAGCAGCATCCGGTGCATGGCGCCAAGTACATCCGCAAGATCATCGATATGTTTCGGGTCGACCCGGCCTTCGCCGGTTATACCGGATTCCTGAACATCCCCTACCAGATCTGCCTCTACCACCACGAGCGCTGGGACGGGCGCGGCTATCCGCGCGGCCTGGCCGGCCAGGCCATCCCCTTCCCCGCCCGGGTAATCAGCGTGGTGGACGCCTACGATGCCATGCGCGCCAAGCGTTCCTACAACGTCACTAAGAGCCACGCCGAATGCCTGGAAGTGCTGCGCGACGAGAGCGGCCGGCAGTTTGACCCGGCCCTGGTGCAAGCCTTCCTGAACATCGAGAAGAAGATCGAGGTTCTCGGCTACTGACCAGGTGGATCCAATGGCTCACTGCTTGCGCTGGATAATCATCATGGTCAGGTCGTCGTACTGGGCATCCTCGCGCATATTAGTGTAATATAAATATTCGGTGTGCCGCGGGTCGGCGAACGGCTTCTGGCTGGAGCAATAAGTGCTGTATTCCAGGAAATACCTCTTGAGCATCTGGTCGATCTTGGCGTCAACCAGGATGGCTTCATCCTTGCCGGCGGCCGGGTCGGGCACCATGCGAAAAAGTTTCTCCACCGCGGCGATACCCATGACCACCTCCTCGGTGCTGCCGGCGCAGGCGCTGAAGTCGAAGTGGTAGGCGGTATCAAGCCCCAGGGGGTCGTCCAGCTTGCGCAGCTCGAAGCGGCCGCGTTGCAGGATGGCCAGGGCGACGGCCTGGATACGTTCTTCGCCCAGCTGCTCGACGCGAGGCTCCATGTGGACGACCTCCTTGCCTTCTTTGTCCTTCTCCACCACCTTGTCGAACAGTTGCTGGAAATTGGCGTCGCGCCGCACCCGGGTGGACTCCTCGAAGCCGTCCGTATACAGCAGCAGCATGTCGCCGATTGATAATTTCTTAATCACCTGCTGGAATGGGGCCTTCATCTCGACCAGCTCGTTATCGAAGGTGCCGGCCGTCGGCGAGCTGACCAGGGTGTGCTGGACTATCTTGGACTCGGCCGCCACGTACTGGCGCAGCAGGTTGTCGCCGGCGTGGCAGAGATAAGCCGCGCCGGTCTTGCTGTCGTAGACGCCCATCAGGAAGGCGGCGAAGCGGCCGGCGAAGCCACGCTGGTAGATGAAGTCGTTGATCTTGTAGACGATGCGGTCCAGCTTGATGCCGTTGGCGTCGAACGACCAATCCTGGAACTCGGACGCAAAGATGGTGGCCACGCCGACCATGATGAGGGCGGCCGGAATACCCTTGCCGGCCACGTCGCACTTGATGAAGGCCCAGTAACGGTCGTCCAGCTTGCGGTAGTCGAAATAGTCGCCGGATACGCCTTTGGCGCCTTCGTAGTAGCCGAAGAAGGCATGGGTCGGCCGGTCGTCCGCGCCGGTGGTCAACTTGTCGCCAAAGCTGTTCTTGATCAACGGGATGAACATCTTCTGGGTTTCCTTGCCAACCGTCAGAAGCTCGGACTCCTGGGCGGCGTGCACCAGGCTGGCCGTCATTTCGTTGATGGTGCGGGCCAGCTCGAACAGCTCGTCGCGCGTCTTAATGACGATATTGAATTCGGCCAGCTTCTTCTTATCCTCAGTGTCGCGGATGTAGGCGACGCCTTTGACGATCTTGTTGATGGGGTTAATGGTGATAGCCGTTAGGATGATGGCGCTGAGAATGCCGAAGGCCAGGGCCATGGCGGCCGCGATGGCCACGTTGCGGAGCAGGCCTTCGCGCGCCTGGCGAACCTCGTCGACGATCAGGGCGGTGGAAACGGACATGCGCACCATGCCGCGGTAATATACCTGGTCGCGGCCCTGGGCGTAGAGCACCGGCTTATAGAACAGGAAGGTCTCCGGGATGCGGCCCAGCTTAGTCGAGTCGAAGTGCGGCAAGGAAGAGACGGCGCCGTCGGCGATGGCGGCCAGGCGCTGCGACAGGGTGGTTTCCAGGTCGCGCAGGGTCTTGGAGACCTGGTTGAGTCGGTCCTGACTGACCAGGTCGTCCGGCGCCGCGTTGGTCAGCACGCTGCCTTCCTCGCGCAGCGCCTGCAAGGTGGACAAGAGTTCGGCTACTTCCAGGGTGGCCCGCTGGTTAATGCCGTCGATGATGCCGGGCAGTTCCGGCGTCAGCGCGTCCTCCAGTACTAGGTTACCGGGCTCCAAACCTTGAGCGGCCGCCAGCTCGGCTACCGCCGGGTCGTTGGTGGCCCAGACCGCGTCCGGAGTGGCTGAGCCGTCGGCGGCGTAGCCAGTCAGGCTGACGGACCGAACCTCGGCCATAGCTGCGGCTTGCTTAGGTAAGTCGCCCAATTGCAGCAGATTCCTGGCCGGCAGGAAGGATCGGGCGCCTTGGTTGATGCTCTCCAGCAGCACGGCCACGCGCTGTTCGAGACTGCGCGCCAGGGCGGCGCTCTGGGCATCGAGCATTTGGATGCCGATGGGAATGGAAACCATGGCCACGACCGAGATAACCACGAAGGCGATGGTAAAGGTGAACTTGACGGCCAGGCCGCCGCGTCGACGGGTCTGTTTAAGGAGGCGGTCTTTTTCCAGCTTAGGCATGGGCTTTCCTTCCAATATGGCACGAGCCTCGTCCCGGACGAGCATGGTTTCATTGAGTACGCCGATCAACTGGCGAAGCGACAGCAGCAGCGACAAGCCGGCGAAGGCCATGGCCGCGAACAAGAACAGGCGGTCGACCGACAGCCGGCGCGGGCCAGGTTCGGCGAAGCGCCAGGCCGGTTGCCACGGCTCGAGGCGCGGGCCAAACTTGACCGTCCCCGAAACATCGATATCCAGCAGTGGCGCGGTGAACAGCCAGCCGCGCTCCGGATGGAAGACGCCGACGCGGTAGCGACCGGCCGGCAGGTCGGCGGCGCTCAAGCCCTCGATGACCCGGTCGCTGAGGATAGTATAACCTCGGTCAGCCAGGGTAAAGTCGCGATCGTAGGGTTCCTGTCCGTCGGCGTCGATTACCACCCAAGTGACAGCGCCGTCCTCGGCGAAGCCGCGCCCCAGCAGGCGCAGGCTGACGGTGCCGAAGTCGTCGCGGCTGATGGCGGCGTCGGCCACCTGGGTGAAGGGCCGGAACTTGTCGGCGCGCAAAAGGTAGCGCACCGGCAAGCCGACATTGCCGACGCTGTCGATGGCCATGACCGTGAAGGCATAATAACCGTCCTCGATATTGGAGAAGGCGGCGGACGGGTTGGCGCCGCGGCTGACCGGCGCCGGCAAGGGCCAGATCCGGGCCGTCCAGAGCCGTTCTTCGTAGGCCGTGGCTGGCAGCCAGGCATAGAGTGGCGGCTGGCCGGCGGCGTTGGCGGCGGCGTTGGCGGCGGCGTCAGTGGCTGTGTCAGCGGCCAGGTCCGTGCCGGGGGCTGGCGCTGCCGCCGTCAGCAGGACCGTTGGCAGGCTGCCCGGCAAGGCCGGCGGCAGGTAACCGGCCGGCTGGCGGCGCAGGGGCAAGCGGTCCAGCCGGCCGAGGTAATCGAGGCGCCAGGTGTAGCCGGCCACGTCGTCATCCAGCGGCGGCTGCCAGCGCAGCGTAAAACTGTTGGCCAAAAGGAAGCCATCGCCGCCGGCAGCCGGGTTGACGGGCAAGGCTTGCCCTGGCGGGGTGGTATCGCGGATAAAACTCAAGCGGCTGGTACTAGACCAATTGCCGGCATAGTCCTGGGCGCGCAGGCTGAAGTACCAGGCACCGTCCTCGGCCGCCGTTTGCGAGAGGCTGGTGACGTTTTCCAGCAGCATGACGTTCTGTGGCGGCTCGGCCGCCGCGTCGCGCGACCACAGCCAGGCAAAGCCGAGAATGCCGGAGGAATCGTCTGGAACCGTCCAACGCAGGCTGACTCGGTCGCGCCGGGCGCGGGCGCCGTCCTGGAATTCGACGCCGCTCAGCCGCGGCCGCGGCACCGTGGTGTCGGGCAGGAGCGCCAGGATGCCGGACTGGACGTTCTGGCCGGTCTGCCAGAAGGAATAGAGGCCGCCGTCTAAATAGATGACGCGGCCAAATCTGGCGTCGGCCCGGGTGCGGCCGGACAGGTCGGTTTCGCGCCACAACCCGCCATCACGAGAGGCCATGTAGACCCGGTTGTTGCCCTGGCGGTCGTCGAACCAGCTGACAGCCGGCTGTCCATCCAGGCTGAACAGCCGCGGCTCGGCGCAGCTGCCCCGGCCAAGGCTAACCCGCTCCACGCTACCGGGCACGGTGGCACCAACCGCGTCCAGGCGCGCCACGTAGACCTGGGGCGTTCCCTCCAGCAGCGGCCGCCGCTCCCAGGCGTACCACAGCTCGTCGCCCAGACGCAGCAAGTGCGGCCGCTGGTTGTCGTGCTGGTCAGCCGACGGCTGGTCGCGCAGCACCGGCTCGGCAAAATCGGTGACGCGCCGGGTCTCCGACCAGGTAAGGCCGCCGTCCTCGGTATAGCGCGAGAACAGCTGGAAGGTCGGGCGCTCGCCGCCGGCCAGCGACTGGAATATCACCAAGTCCTTGCCGCCCGACGAGGCGGCGACGGGCAGGAAGTCCAGGCTCAGGCCCTCGCGGCGCGGCAGGAAATCCTCCACCGGCCGCCAAGCGCCGCCGTCGGCCGACCAGGTATAGGCGATGGTGAGGATGGACGTGACGCCGCCGGCGTCGCCCTCGATCTTTATTTCCTTAGTTACAAAGACATACCAGCCGCCGGCCGCGCGCGCGAAGACGCGGGGGCTAACTACGGCCTCCGGCAAGCTAATGAGACGCGGTTCATGCAGGGTGAGCCCGCCGTCGGCCGACAGCCAGAACTGCATGCTATCGGGCGTGCCGGCCACCGCGATGGCCAAAGCGCCGGCGTCGTCCACCGCCGCCGAGAACAGCACCGGTGGATCGCCCGAGAAGCGGTAGGGCCCGGCGAAGCGGCTGCGAGTCACCTGGCCGCCATCGCCCCAGGAGGCCAGCGACAGCCAAAGCTGGCTGGAACCGGCCCGGACCTCGAATTCCTGCCAGATGGCCACCACCCGGCGGGCGCCGTTCGGGCCGGCCAATACGGCCTGCGGGAAGGCGCCGGCGGCGCGGGATAGGCGCACCGCCTCCTCCCAGTAGAAATCCTGGGCTGTGAGCGGCCAAGCGGCGACCGCCAACAGCAAGCCGAGGGCCAAAGCGCGCGTCAGGCTGCACAGTCGCGGCCGGAAGCGGCGGGCTGGATTTTGGTATCCCATTACGTCAGTATCCCAAGGCCGTCAGCCGGGTGTCCAGGTCGATGACCTTCTGGACCTGCCGAGCCGAGGCGAAGATGGTATAGATGCGGTTGAGGCGCCCGCGCGCCGCCAAGTATTCGCCGCCGGTGAACAGCCGTACCGCGTCGGCGTACAGCGATTCGGCCTCGGCCGACAGCACTAGCAACATCTGGCCGCCGATGACGTAGTTGATGCTGTCCTTCAGCTGTTTAGCCTCGGCGAACCCGGGATTCAGGGTTAAGGCCTGGTCCAGCCAGACGATGGCCACCGCAAATTGGGTAGCGTTGCGGGCGTTCCAGACACGCAGGGCCGCCTGATACCGTTCGCGCGCCAGGGCCAGGGCCGCCGGATCCGGCGGCCGGTCGCGCAAGCCCAGCGCTATCTCCACCTCGACGATAAGCGATTGCAGGCCCGGGAAATTGGGTTCCACGGCCTCGATGTTCTTGAGGCGGTTGCGGATCTCGCGCAGATCAACCCCGGCCCGGATGTTGGTCCTGGCCTCGGTCAACATGGCGGCTACCTGGCGGCTGAAGACTGTCGGGTCGGCCAGGCGCTGGATGTGCAACAGCAGGGTGCCGGCATCCTCGTTAAGCGGGAAGATCAACTGGACGCGGGCGATATAATCCTTGGCCCGGACAAAGGCCCGGTTGGCCGCCACCGTGTCGCGGGCCGCCATCAAGCGCGAGCCTTCTTCATATAATTGCCGGGCATTTGATAAAAGCTGGCTCATCTCCGGATAGAGCGGCGCGGTCTGCGGGATGTCGCGGCCCGACTCGACGGCTAGGGCATTCTGCACCAGGGCCAGCCAGTATTCCACCTCGCCGTTCGGCTCGATGTTGGTGATGGCGTAACGGGCCTTGGCCTGAAGCAGGCTGCGTTCGGCTTGGACGAATTCACCCTGGCGGTAGAGCGCGCTGCCGGCATCGAGCAAGCGACGGGTCTCGGCCACTACCACCCGGTTCTCGGCGTCGCGGATGGTCGCCTGCAGCTCCTGCAAGAGCCGGGCGCTAGTCTCGCGCAAGGCGGCATCCTGCTCGTGGCTCAAGGAAACCGTATAGCGCTCGCTGGAGCGCTCCAGGCGCTCGCGGGCCAACTCGAAATTGCCGGCCCGCAGGGCAGTGCGGCTTTCCTGCAGACGCCGCTCGGCTTCCAGCTTAGCCGATTCGGCCAGCCGGCGCTGTTCGCGGGCCAAGCCGGCCAACCGGGCGCCTTCAGCTAAGGCCGTCGTGGCCTGGGCCGACAATTCAGAGCCGCGCCCCAGCCAGATGGACAAGGCGGGGGCCGTGGCGATGAAATCCGCGTCGGCCCGGTAGCGGGCAATAAAGGCAACGATTTCGGCATTCAGCTGCCTAAGCAACGAGTCAGCTTGCCCCACGCCTTCCAGGGTCAGGGCCGGATAGCGATAGATAACGGTCGACGAGGCATCTTCGCTGGCCGGCAGGCCCGCCAAGTTGGTTTCTGCCAGAGCCAGCTGCCCCTGGATGGCCAGGAAACGCTCATTGTAACGCTGCCAGGTTTTTTCCGCCTCCGCCGCGGCGATCCGGACCATGGCCGACTCGGCCAAGCCGATGGCGCTGGCCAATTGGCCGTCGTAGCGGCCCTGGCGTTGGGTGGAGAGCTCCTCGCCGTAACCGGCTGTGACCACGCCGGCCAGCCACTCGGCCCGGGCGGCCGAAACGGCGCGCAGCTCGAGAATGGCTTGGCGCACCTCGCTTATCTGGCCGCGGTAGGATACATAATCCGCCAGGCGCTGCTCCAGGCTCAGGTCGTCTATAGCGGCGGCTTGCTGGAAAGCCAGGTCTACGGCCGCCTGACTCTGGACCAGGCGCGCCAGGTCGGCCCAGGCCACGGCCAGGCCGACCAAATGGGCCAGGTTGGCGTAATCGCGACCCTTGCTTTCCAGAATGACCCGGCCCCAGTCGGTGGTACGGGCCACCAGTTCGTTCGGCAGCAGCAGCGACCAGAGCGACACCAAATCCAGGCCGCTGGCCGCCAAAGTAGCGGCGGCTACCATACTGTCCGCTACCGTCGCCCACTGGGCTTGCCCATAGGCGCCCAGGCCGGCCTCGAACAAGGTGGCCAGACGCTCATCCAAGGCCGCCTTGGTAGCCCCCAGGATGGCGGCCCAGTGGGCATCCATAGCCCCAACCACGCCCTGCAGCTGGCCGGCCGCCGGCTCGCCTAGTGTCAAACGGAAGGCAAAGGCCTGAAAAAAATCGTCGTTCTCGGTTTGATAAGTAGTCCGGAACCAGCGGTACTGTTCCGCAAACAGCCAACCATAGTCGGAAACCCGACCGCGCAGCGCGGCATATTCCCTGGCCATAGCCTGGGCCGTGGCCAGATCCGGTGCAGGCTGACCGCTGCCGTAGTCCTGGTAGGCGCTAGTAACCGCCGCGAAAGCGCTGGCCATGGCCTCCGCCCTGGGCCCGAAGCCGGTCACGGCCGCCCGGACGCCGCTGACGCTGTCGCGGGCGGCCGCCACCAGACCGGGGTCATAGTCGCCCCGCTCCAGCTCTTCCCAGTACAGATCGTAGCCGGTAGCGTACAACGCGGCCGCCTCGGCGTAGCGCAGCTCGTCGATCAGGCGCTGCCCGTTTTGCATGATGGCGCTGAATTCGGCGTTATTGTAGGTAAAAACGGCCTTGTAGCGCGTCTCGTTGATGAAGGCCAACAGAGCCGGATTGTCGGGATTGCGCTCAAAACTCTCCAGTTGGCGGATCAGGGCAATATGCAATTCCTGATCGGTAGCGTTGTTGTCGATGGCGTCCAAGAGGGCGGCCGCCTGGACGTTGAAGGCCATGCGGCGCTGGATGATGTCCTGCAGCAAGCGCTGGGCGTCGCCGAAGCGCTCCGGGTAGTCCTTGATGAACTGGGTGAGCAATAAGATGGCGTCGTCGTATTGTTGGGCCTCGATCAGATCCTCGGCTTGGGTGAGAGCGGCGTCGCTGCTACGAACCCGCTCGCTCATACCCCACACTGGCAGTACCATGAGGAAAATAGCCATGAGGAGCGCCAGTCGGCGGGCTGTTTTATGCATGCATCCCTTCCCGATTATTGTCGGCCAAGTGGCGCACAAAGCTGAATTCGCACTTTCCGATTCACGGGCCCTCTGTTTTCAGCAACTATATAATAGAAAATATCTCTTTTATACTGTATATTCCAGAGTAGCATGCGCAACCGTTTCATGGTAATCCTGCTACTGGCCTTCTTGGCCCTAGGCAGGGCAACCGGGCAGCAGTTTCAAATCTCATCGGTCTACGAAACCATCGTCAATCTGTTCCTGTTCGACCCCGACCCCAACAAGGGCTTATCCGTCTTCCTGTCCAGCCGCATCCCGATGGGCGGCATCGCCGAAAGCATGGGCACGGCCTACACGGCGGTCTGCCTGGACGCCTCCTTCCTGGAAAGCAACCCCGCCGGCAGCGCGGTGCTACCCAATACCGAGTTGGCCCTCTACCACAACAACTGGATAGCCGACACGCGCATCGAAGGCATCGTCTACACCAGCCGCTTCGGCAGCCTGGGCCTGGGCATCGGGGGCAAGTGGCTCTACCTGCCCTTTACCGAATACGACCACATGGGCCTGCGCGTTACCACCGGCTACTATTCGGAGATGCTGGCCATCGCCAATGCCTCCTGGCACCTGATCCCCGGCTACTATTTTTACGGTATCGTGATAGGCGCCAACGTCAAGCTGGCCTACCGCTCGGTGCCCGACTACGGCGACGAGAACGGCGTCCTCATCGAAGGCTCCGGCGCCGACCAGTCGGCTCTGGCCGTCATGCTGGACGCCGGCTTTCTGACCCGCTTCGACCTCTTTAAATTTTACTCGTCGCGCGAGCAGAACTTCTCGGTCGGCTTGAGCCTGTCCAACCTGGGCTTGCCCAGCCTGGGCGAGCCGATGCCCAGCGAGATTACCATGGGTCTGGCCTGGTCGCCCTTGCGTCCGCTGCTTTTTTCGTTTGATATCACCCAGCCCTTTAACCTAGTTGACCTGACCCAGAGCGAAGATCTCTATTTCGGCTTTGGCTACAGCATGCAGCTGACCGATTTCTGGGACCTGCAGGCCGGCCTGCTTTTCAAGGGCGGGCCGCGCTTCACCCTCGGCTCCAGCATCGCCGTCAACCCGCTGGTGTTGGTCGTCAACTATACCCTAGACCTGACCACCCTACCGGCGCCGCTTAACCGCCTGAGCCTGGAACTGCGTTTCGACATGGGCGACTCCGGCCGACGAGACATCATGCAACAGGTGGACAATCTGTACATCCTCGGCTTGGAGGCTTACGCCAGCGGCGACATTGAGCAAGCCATTGCCTTTTGGCAGGAAGCGCTGGACTTGAATCCCTACTTTGACCCGGCGCGCGAGGGCATCGACATGGCCAACGCCACTCTTGACCTGCAACGCCGCGTGCAGGATCGTAATCTGGATAATTGAGGTAATCGAGCATGCCGACACTGTACTACATCCTGTCCTTCCTCTCGTTCGCGGTCAACGCTTACCTTATCCTGTGCGTGGTGCGCATCTTTCTGACCTGGGTGCCGGGCCTGACGCCCAACCCGGCCACCGCCTTCATCATCGCCCTGACCGACCCCTTCCTGAACCTGTTCCGCGGCATCAAGTTCCTGCGCTCCGGCAACATGGACTTCTCGTCCCTGGCTGCCTTCGCCGTCCTGGCCGCCCTGAGCCGCGGCTTGATTATGGCTGGCTCCGGCCAGCTGACCTTGGGCAGCAGCCTGCTGATAATCCTGGAAATGATTATCAGCCCGATCAGCTTCCTGCTCAGTTTCTTCGCGCTGCTCTTCCTAGCCCGCCTGTTAGCCTACCTGTTTAAATGGAACAGCCTGCATCCGGTTTGGCTGGCTATCGACGCCCTCATCAACCCGCTCTTGTTCCGCCTGAAGCGCTTCTTCTTTCGCAACCGCATCGTTCACTACCAGTTTGGGCTGATTGTCGGGCTGCTTGTACTCGGCGGCCTGCGCGTGGTATTAAGTGTCTTGTTGCTGCTGCTGAACAGCGCCATCCGCGGCCTGCTGGGCTGAAGCCGCCAACCGGCACGGACGGTTTGAACGCCACCCGGCCAAACGCTCAGGCGCGCAGCCTGGCGCGCTTGAAAACGTGCATAATGACTACGCATACCGTATAATGGGACAAGGAGTAGGCTACATGCTGACATCTAAACAACGGGCCGAGCTGGCCGCATTGGCGTCCACCCTCAAGCCGATCGTCTTTCTCGGCAAGGCCGGCGCCGACGAGGGCGTGGCCGCCGCGCTCGACAAGGCCTTAGCCGACCACGAACTGGTCAAGCTGCGCTTCATCGGCTTCAAGGACGAGCGGCGCGAACTGGCCGCCAAGCTCGGCGAGTCCAGCCGGTCCGAACTGGTGCGCCTGATCGGCAACGTCGCCATCTATTTCCGCCGCCATCCCGACCCGGCCAAGCAGTCAATCAAGCTGACCTGAATCGAGTTTGAAGGCTAGCTAGCGCCGCAGAGCGTCAGACCGCTGATAAGGAGTGAACAATGAGCAAACAGCCCTGGAGTTTCCTCGATGATTATCGTGGCAGTGCCTTTGAAGGTGAATGGCCCACCCTGGTCGAAATGTTCCGTATCACCGCCAGCCGCTTTCCGGACAGCCCCTGTTTCACCATCTACGCGCCGGATCGCGTCAGCCTGAGCTTCAGCCAGGCGCTGGCGGCCATCGACCAAGTGGCGGCCTTCATGGCCGCCAACGGCATCGCCCACGGCGACCGGGTAGCGGTCAGCGGCAAGAACTCGTCAGAGTGGGCCATCGCCTACCTGGCGGTGCTCTTCTCAGGCGGCATCGTCGTGCCGATCGACTACCAGCTTAAAAACGACGAAATAGCCAACATCCTGCGGGCCGCCGAGGCCAAGGCTCTGTTCATCGACGAGGAAAAATACGACGCCTTCCAGCCAGACGGACACAAGCTGCTGGCCCGCTGGTCGCTCTCCAACAAAAAGGACGGCTACCTCTACGGCCTCAAGGCCACCGGTACGCCGGCCATCAAGCCGCCGCGCGAAGACGAGACGGCCGCCATCCTGTTCACCTCCGGCACCACCGGAACTCCCAAGGGCGTCATGCTGACCCATGCCAACTTCCTGGCCGACTGCTTCCTGGCCCAGGCCAACCTGAGCATCTACCACGAGGATACCTTCTACGCCCTCCTACCCCTGCACCATTCCTACTGCATGCTGGCGGTCTTCATCGAGGCCTTGTCGGTCGGCGCCGAGGTGGTTTTCGGCCAGAAACTGGTTACCTCGGCCATCCTGCACGACCTCAAGGCGGCCAAAGTGACGATGTTCCTCGGCGTACCCTTGCTGTTCAACAAGGTGCTGACCGGCATCATGCGCGGCGTCCGCGCCAAGGGTCCTTTTGTCTACGGCCTGATCCGATCCCTGATGGCCGTCTCGGGCTTCATCAAAAAAGTCTTCAAGGCCAATCCCGGCAAGAAGCTGTTCGGCTCGGTGCTGGACAAGGCCAGCCTGCGCTCCATCCGCATCTGCATCTCCGGCGGCGGACCGCTGGCGCCCAGCGTCTTTAAGCAGTACAACCAGCTGGGCATCGACTTCGTGCAGGGCTATGGCCTGACCGAAACCAGCCCCATCCTGGCCCTCAACCCGACCCATGCCTACAAGGAAACCAGCGTCGGCAAGATGCTGCCGCATGTCGAGACGCGCATCGACGAACCGGATGGCGAGGGCCGTGGCGAGATCGTGGTGCGCGGACCGATGGTCATGCAAGGCTATTACCAGAATCCAGAAGCCACCGCCGAGGTCCTAGACAAGGACGGCTGGCTGCACACCGGCGACGTCGGCTACCTGGACCAAGACAACTACCTCTACCTGACCGGACGGGCCAAGAATCTGATCGTCACCGCCGGCGGCAAGAACGTCTACCCGGAAGAGATCGAGAACGCCTTCCAACTGCGCGGCGAGGTTGACCAGATCATGGTGCGTGGCTACCGCGCCGCCAAGGACAGCCAGGCCGAAGACATCGAGGCCCTGATCTTCCCGAGCGCCGATTTCTTCGCCACCCAGACCAATGGCCAACCGGCCGACAAGATTGAGGTCGAGCGCCAGGTTCGCGCCGCGGTCGACGCCGTTAACGCCGAGCTGCTGCCCTACCAGCGCATCCTCAAGCTAACGGTCCTGGACGAGCCACTGGAAATGACCACGACCAAGAAAATCAAGCGCCATGTTTTGTAACGCCTGATGGCTTTCCTGCCCACCACGGCCGCCGAGCTCCGCTCCATCAAGGCTGACGGCCTGGACTTTGTGCTGATCAGCGGTGACGCCTATGTCGACCACCCATCGTTCGGCGCCGCCCTGGTTGGCCGCTGGCTACAGAGCCTTAGCTACACGGTCGGCATCATCGCCCGGCCCGACCCGGATGATGTGGCTGCCTTCCGGGCCTTGGGCCGGCCGCGCCTGGCCTGGCTGGTCAGCGGCGGCAACCTCGACTCGATGGTCTGCAAGTACACCGCCAACCACAAGCTGCGCTCCGACGACGGCTACGCGCCAGGCGGCGACCCGCGCCTCTGCCGGGCGGCCGACGGCAGCCTGCACCAGTACCTACTCAATGGCCAGGGTACATCAGCCCGGCCCGACCGGGCGGTCATCGCTTACAGCGCCAAGTGCCGCGAAGCCTTCAAGGGCGTGCCAGTGATCATCGGCGGGCTGGAAGCTTCGCTGCGCCGCCTGTCGCATTACGATTACCTGTCCGATACCGTGCGCAAGCCCATTCTGCTGGACGCCAAGGCCGACCTGCTGGTCTACGGCATGGCCGAGCGGCCGCTGGCCGAAATCGCCCGCCGCCTGCGCGCGGCCGTCGCGGCCAGCGGCGCTGGCAGTAGCCCGAAACCGCCGGCCGAACTGGTGGCCGGCCTGCGCGGCATCCCGGGCACGGTCTGGCGCTGCAGCCGGCGCGAAGACCTGCCGGCCGACGCGCTCGAGCTGCCCGACCACAGCGCGGCCGCGGCCGACCGCCTGGTCTTCGCCGCCAGCTTCGCCACCCAATACCGCAACGCCGACCCGGGCACGGCTAAGGTTCTGGTCGAAGCCGCCGCCGGCCAGTTCGCGGTTCAGGAAATCCCGGCTTCTCCGCTCAGCCAAGCCGAGCTGGACGCCGTCTACGCCTTGCCTTTTGAACGCAAGGCCCACCCGGCCTATAAGCTACATGGCGGCGTACCCGCGCTTGAAGAAATCCTGTTCTCCATCACCATCAATCGCGGCTGCTATGGCGCTTGCGCCTTCTGCGCCCTGGCCTTTCACCAGGGCCGCATCGTCTCCAGCCGCTCCAAGGCCTCCATCGTCGGCGAGGCCGCCGCCTTGAGCCGCTTGCCCGCCTTCAAGGGCTACATCCACGACATCGGCGGCCCGACCGCCAATTTCCGCGGCCCGGCCTGCGACCGCCAGGAAGCCGGCTCGGCCTGCACCGATCGGCGCTGCCTGACGCCGGAAGCCTGCCCGCGGCTGCGCGTCGACCACCGTCCCTATCTGGATATCCTGCGCGCCGTGCGCAAGCTACCCGGCATCAAAAAGGTGTTTATCCGCTCCGGCATCCGCTTCGATTATCTGCTGCTGGACAAGGACGGCCAGTTCCTGCGTGAGCTGGCCGAGCACCACACCTCGGGCCAGCTCAAGGTAGCACCCGAGCACGTCTCCGATAAAGTCCTGAAGCTGATGGGAAAGCCGCCGCACCGGGTGTACGAAGAATTCGCCAGGCGCTGGTCGGCCGTCAACCGCGAGCTGGAACTGAAGCAGTACGCGCTGCCCTACTTCATCGCCAGCCACCCCGGCAGCGGCCTGGCCGAGGCCATCGAGCTGGCCGAGTACCTGCGCGACGCCGGCTTCACGCCCGACCAGGTCCAGGATTTCTACCCGACGCCCGGCACGCTGGCCAGCGCCATGTACCACGCCGGCATCGATCCGCTGACCACAGAGCCCGTCTACGTGGCCAAAGGCGCCCGCGAGCGCGCCATGCAGCGGGCCCTGCTCCAGTACGACCGGCCGGACAACCGCCAACTGGTACGCGAAGCCTTGATCTTGGCCGGACGCGCCGACCTGATCGGCAATGGGCCGAAGTGCTTAGTGCGCTGAAGTGTGCGATCCGGTCAACGGCTTGCCTGAAGTCGGTCACGCGCCGTATGCTGAGCCGGACGGAGGCCATCATGGAGCGTCGACTCGCCGAATTCCTGGAACTCGAAGCCCTGGCCGCGCGGCAGGGAACCATCCCGCCCGGCCGCCTGCAGTTTACCTTCGAGGCCTTCCTGGATGGCTACTGGGCCGACCGCTCCAATCCGGACCTGGTTGACGCCGACCTAGCCGGCTTGTCCGCCCTGCACCACTACCTGATCGGGCAGGTGGCGATGCGACTGGCAGCCGAGGAGTCGGCCGAAGCGGCGGCGGCTTTCCAGACCGGCCGCGCGGTTCCCAGCCTGTTGGCCGATCTACCGCACGGCGCCGGCGCCCTGGGCATGCGCTGCCTCAAGTCGACCCGCTACTTCATCGTCGGCGATCTCCATGCCGACGACGACGCCCTGCAACTGGTACTGCAGGTGAGTGATTTCTGGGAGCGGCAAGCCAAGAGCGAAGACTTCGTCATCGTCTGCCTGGGCGACTACGTGGACTGCGGCCATCAACACCTCAAAACGCTGGAGCGGCTGCTGGCTCTCAAGACGCTGTTTCCGACCCGTTTCTGCCTGCTGCGCGGCAACCACGACGGCGGCCGCATCCTGGCCGACGGCAGCGTCCAGCCACCTTACCGCATCCCGGCCACCGACGATCCGCTGGATTACTTTCCGCCGTATATGCAAGCCCTGGCCGCCGGAAACCCAAGCCTCGACCCGGGCTTATTAGCCGCCTGGCTGAATCTCTTCGACTGCCTGCCCTACATCGCCTGGTTGGAGGCCGGCGGCCAGGCCTGGCAATGCGTCCACGGCGGTCTGCCCCGCCCCGGACGCGGTCAATCATTGGCTGATGGCGGCCAACTGAAAACACACTGGGACCATCTGGACAGCCTGGCCGACATCACCATGCATGGCCAGCCGGACAATGCCGGCGCCAGCATCCGCGAAAACCTGATCTGGAGCGACCCCTGCCGGGATGACGATGACCTGCGCCTCCAATCGCGCCGCTTCGGCTTTTCCGCCGCCCACTTTGACAGCTGGTGCGCCGCCTTCGGCCTGGCCGGCATCTTCCGGGGCCATGAGGTGGCCGAAAACGGCGTCGAGGAACACTTTGGCGGCCGCCTGCTGACCGTTTTCTCGTCTGGCTCCACCGCCGACAGCCACTATAGCTGGGTAAAACCGGCCATCGTCGAGCTAAGCGGCGACGGTCAGCGGCGCATCCTGCCCTTGCGTCCCGAAGCGGCGAAAGTCCTGTAAAGCCGTCTGCCCCCACCTCCACGCTATACCCCCTCCGGGTACTTGACGTCAGCCTGTCGGTTTCTATATTATACCCCCAGGGGGTATTTAGAATGCCAAAACGCTTTCATATCAGCGGCCTGAGCTGCGCCCATTGTGAGGGCCGGGTCGAGAACATAGCCAAGACCTTTAGCGGTATCAGCGGCGCCCGCGCCAACCACCGTCAAGGCAGCCTCGAACTGGACTCCCGGATGCCGGAATCTGACTTCGGTGCTTTTCTTCCTAAGCTAGCCACCGCCTTGCATAAGGCCAATTATACGCTGGGAAAAGAAATACTGGTTAAAAACAGCCTCACCCGCCCTAGCCTGCTCACGGTGGCCATCGGTTTGGCGCTAGTGCTGCTGATGCTCGGCCTGGACTGGCTGGGTCTTTTCTCGCTGGCGCCGGCCATCGACGCCAGCCTGAGCCTGGGTGCCTTGCTCCTGGCTGGCATCCTGACCTCTTTCCACTGTGTTGCCATGTGCGGCGGCATCGCCCTGTCTCAGGGCATGCCGCGTGCTTCTGGATCGGCCACCGGCCTGAGTGTTGACGTTACCGCCAACCTTGCCGCCGCCGACAGTGCGACAGATGCGGGCAGCCCGACCAGCCCCAGCGCCCCGGGTAGCCGCGACCGCTTCGTGGCCGCCCTCCACCCCAGCCTGGCCTATAATGCCGGCCGGGTGTTGGCTTACACCATTATTGGCGGACTGGTCGGTGCTTTGGGCGCGGCCATCGGCTTCACGCCGGCCACCCGGGCCGTGCTCATGGCCATCGCCGGCCTGTTCATGTTGCTGATGGCCTTGTCGCTATTGGGTCTGATTCGGCTGCCGCGCTTCCTGCCGGGCCTAGCCGCCAAGCTGGGCGCCAAGACGGCCCGCCTCGGCCCCTTCGTAGTCGGGCTGGCCAATGGCTTGATGCCCTGCGGCCCGCTCCAGGCCATGCAACTGTACGCCCTGGGTACCGGCTCGGCCCTGGGCGGCGCCCTGGCCATGTTTATGTTCTCGCTGGGCACGGTGCCCCTGCTCGGCCTGTTCGGCGCTGGCGGCGCCCTGATACCGGCCAAATTCCGCCTGGTCGCCATCCGGGCCGGCGCCATCCTGGTAGCTTTCCTGGGCATGAGCACCCTGGCCCGCGCCTGGTCGTCGGCCGGCATGCCCGGTCCTCAGGCCCCGATCGCCGTCAGCGCCTGGTCGCCCCAGGTGGCCGGCGGTGCAACCGAGCCGTCAGACGCCCCCCTGGTCCTGTCGGCCGCCCAGCTGACCACCAGTAGCACGACCAGCCGCACCACCAGTAGCACGACGGCCCCAACCCGCACCGCGCCGGCCATTCGCGGCACAGCCGCCGTCATCGCCGACGGCATACAGACCGTGGCCATCGACCTTAGCCCGCGCCGTTTCGGCGAGATTACGGTTCAGGCCGGCCTGCCCGTCCGCTTCAACATCCGGGCTACGGCCCGCGCCATCAACGGCTGCAACAACGCCGTCATCATCCCGGCTTTCGGCATCCAGCAAGAGCTTGTGCCGGGCGACAACATCATCGAGTTCACGCCGACCGCCCCCGGGCTGATCCCCTATTCCTGCTGGATGGGCATGATCAATTCGCGCATCTTGGTGGTCGAGCGCTTGCCGCAAGGAGTCACGCCATGAATATCCAGACCCAAACCATACCCATCAAGGGCATGAGCTGCACGGCCTGCGCCGCCGCCGTGGAGCGGGCCACCGCCAAGCTGCCGGGCGTCGCCTCGGCCAGCGTCAACTTCGCGGCCGAAAAACTGCTGATCAGCTGGGACGCCGACACCACCCGCGTTTCGCAGATCAAGCGCGCCGTGGTCGACGCCGGCTACGAACCGTTGGCCGTGGTGACCAGCCGCGCCCAGGTCGACGAGCACGCCCGCGACAAGGAACGCTTCATCCGCCGCCTGGGACTAGACTTTATCGTGGCCGTGGCGGCGGCCATACCGCTATTGTACATCGCCATGGGGCACATGGCCGGCCTTTGGCTGCCGCCCATCCTGCACCCCATGGACTACCCGCTGAACTTCGCCCTGGCCCAGCTGATCCTGGTCTTGCCCGCCCTGTGGGCCGGCCGCCGCTTCTACCTGGTCGGGTTCCGCCTGCTGTTGAAACGCGCGCCCAACATGGACAGCCTGATCGCCATCGGCACTAGCTCGGCCCTCATCTATAGCATCTGGTCCACCTGGCGCATCGCCGGCGGCGACCTGATGGCCTACAAACACCTCTACTTCGAGACGGCCGGCGTCATCATCGCCCTGATACTCTTGGGCAAGCTGCTCGAGGCTCGGTCCAAAGGCAAGGCCTCGGCGGCCATCAAGAAGCTGATGGGCATGGCGCCATCCACCGCCCTGGTGGTTCAGGCCGACGGCGACCTCGAATTGCCGGTCGAGGAAGTGGCCGTCGGCGACGTGCTGCGCGTCAAGCCCGGCGAACGGGTGCCGGTAGACGGCGTCCTGGTAGACGGCAACACGGCCGTCGACGAGTCGATGCTGACCGGCGAAAGCCTGCCAGTGGCCAAGCAGGCCGGCGACAAGCTGTCCGGCGCCACCGTCAACGGCGGCGGCATGTTTACCATGCGGGCCACGGCCGTCGGAGAGAACACCGCGCTGGCCCGCATCATCAAGCTAGTGGAGGAAGCCCAGGGCTCCAAGGCGCCCATCGCCGCCCTGGCCGACAAGGTGTCCGGTATCTTCGTCCCGGTGGTCACGCTCATCGCCCTAGCCGCGGCGCTGGCCTGGTACTTCCTGGGCGGGCAGAGCTTCGAGTTTGCCTTGCAGGTCTTCGTGGCCGTCATGACCATCGCCTGCCCCTGCGCCCTGGGCCTGGCCACGCCGGTGGCCATCATGGTTGGCACCGGCAAAGGCGCCGAGCTCGGCATCCTGATCAAGAGCGGCCAGGCGCTGGAGACCGCCCACCTGGTCGGTGCCGTCATCTTCGACAAGACCGGCACCATCACCGTCGGCCAGCCCTCGGTAACCGCCGTATTACCAGCCAACGGCGGCAATGCCGACCAAACAAACCGCTTGCTGCAACTGGCAGCCGGCGCCGAGTCCGGCTCCGAGCACCCGCTGGCCGGCGCCATCATCGCCGAGGCCAAGCGCCGCAACCTGCCCATCGTGGCGCCGACCGAGCTGACCGCCCTGTCCGGGCGCGGCATCGTCGCCGCCGTAACTGGCCAGACCGTCCTGGTCGGCAACGCCCGGCTGCTCGAGGAACGCGGCCTGGATGCGTCTAGCGCCCGCGTCTTAGCTATCGACTTGGAGCAAGCCGGCCAGAGCTGCCTCTATGTAGCGGCCGATGACGTCGTGCTCGGCATCATTGCGGTGGCCGACACCGTCAAGCCAACCAGCCACGCCGCCGTCGCCGGCCTCCAGGCGCTGGGCATCCGCACCGCCATGATTACCGGCGACGCCCGAGCCGTAGCCGAGGCCATCGCCAAGCAAGCCGGCATCGACCGCGTCCTGTCTGAGGTGCTGCCAGCCGACAAGTCGGCCGAGGTGGCCAAGCTACAGGCCGAGGGTCTGGTGGTGGCCATGGTCGGCGACGGCATCAACGACGCCCCGGCCCTGGCCAAGGCCGACGTCGGCATCGCCATCGGCTCCGGCACCGACGTGGCCGCCGAATCGGCCAGCATCGTCCTGGCCCGCAGCGACCCGATGGACGTCCTGCGCGCCCTGGCCCTGTCGCGGGCCACGATGCGCACCATCCGCCAGAACCTGTTCTGGGCCTTCGCCTACAACGTGCTGGGCATCCCGATCGCCGCCGGCGTGCTGCACCTCTTCGGCGGCCCGCTCCTGAACCCGATCTTCGCGGCGGCGGCCATGTCGCTGTCGAGCGTATCGGTCGTTACCAACGCCCTGCGTCTACGGAGGTTCAAGGCATGAACGATTCGATAAATAACGGCGACAATGCGGCCAGCTGCCATGCGGCTTCCGTCAGCGATGGCACAGCCGAGGCCAGTTCCGCCGGTACTCTTGACGCCACCAAAAGCGGCTGCGGCTGCGGCTGCAAGACTACCCACCGCGACCCGGACCTGAAAAAATCACTCGACGCCCGCCTGGCCCGCATCGAGGGCCAGGTGCGCGGGCTGCGGCGGATGATTGGCGAGGACGCTTACTGCGACGACGTGCTCGGCCAGGTTTCGGCCGCCCAGGCGGCGCTGGGCAAATCCGCCCTGGTCATCCTCGAACACCACATGAAGCATTGCCTAATCGACCGGGTGCGCGCCGGCGAGACCGATATCGTCGACGAATTGGTCGATACACTGGGGCGGATGCTCTAGCAAACTATTAAGATTACTTTAGTATCACAGGAGTTACCATGAACAAACGACCGAACACCAGGCTAACCAGCTTCCCGCTACTAGTCGCCTTTTCCATGATCGCCGTGGCCGTGGCCGCCGCCGGCTGCTCGGCCACCGATGTGGTGGCCACCAGGGCGGCGCGCAGCTTCGGCGCCATCAGCCAGGCCTTGCCGGCCGTACCAACCGCCGCCGGCCTCAGCCTGGTGGCTCCGTCTGGCGACGCCATCCGCCTGGCGCCAGATCTATCCGGCCCGGTCGACGCCATCGCCGAGCTGGACGCCCGGCCCTTTTTGCTGGCGGGGCTTGACCCAGCTAGGCTGCCGGCCGCCTGGAGCCTGGTCGGCGACCGCCTGACCGCTAATCTGAATCTCGGCGACGGCCCGGCCAACCCAGCCACTGAACCGGCCGGCTTCGTCACCGCCATCGCCCGGTTGGCCAGGCAGCGTCTAGGTTACCACCAGGCGCTTGACCACTTCGGCGTCATGCTCGACGATAACCTGATGCTGGAATGGGCGGCCGACGCCAGCACCAACGACAAGGACTGGGTATTGGTGCTGTCGCCCGATTTCGTGCGCGCCGCCGGCGGCGACCCGGCCCTGGTTGCCGGCTGGACCTTAGCCATGGTGCCGGTCAAGGCCGATGACGGCAGCATGGTAGACCGCGAGAAACTGTTACGCTTTTTTAACCTGGTCGACTAACAGCTTGGTAGAACCCGCCGAGGTACTTCAGCGCCCCGGCGGCGGCGTGGCTAGCAGCACCAGGGCGTACCAAGTGGCGGACGGATCATCGTAGAAGCAGGCGTAGCCGGCGGCCCGGTAGCGGGCATCGACGGTGCGCGGCGCGATCAGGACCGCCGCCGCCCGGTACGGCGTCAGTTCCTGCGACGTAAAATGATAGTAGTACCAGCCGTACCAGTTCGGCGCGTAGCCGCGGGCGCGTAGGGAGTCCAGCATGGCGTACTCCGCCCCGGCCGCCACCGCCTGGACCGCCGCCAAAGCCGCCTCGTCGAGCAGGCTGGAACTTTCCAGGCTGGCCTGGCCGGCAGCGGCCCGGGCCGCAGTCGAGGCGGCCGCCAGCACCGCCCGCCCGGCGGCCAAGGCCGCCGGATTGTTGAAAACGGCGGCCCGTTCGGCCACGGCCAACCGGGTCAGGGTCAGGGTCTTGCCCAGAGAAAACTCACCACGCGGCGCGCCGCCTTCGTAGCGGTACCAGTAGCCGACAGTCTGCAGCACCGGCAGCTCATGGCCGAAGGGATTCTGGAAGCTGTCACCGCGATTGAAGTACAGATGGGTGGCCGGCTCAAAGCCGATGCAGGGATTGTCCGCTCCGTTGAACATCGACGGGTCGGCCGGGATCCAGCCGTAGCCTTCCAGCAGAAACTCGGTCCACATGTGGTTGGCGAAGCCGCCGTCGGCCTCCACCATGCCGCCGACCTTGAAGCGCGCCGGTATGCCGGCCGCCCGCAACAGCGACAGGTAGACCGAACTCAGGCAACCGCAGTCGCCGTAGCCGCGCGCTAGGATGCCGTCGATGCCGTCGATGCCGCCACCCTGCACGTCGCGCCACTCCAAATTGGCCTGCAGCCAGGCGTAAGCCCGGCGGGCATAGTCGAGGGCATCGGCGGCCTGGGCGCGCAAGCTGCCGGAAATCTGGCGGATGCGGGCGTTATCCGGCTCGATCCAGCCGGCCAGGGCGCCAGTATAGCGGCGGTAATCAACACTGGTCCGGTCGTAGGGCCGGATGGTGGTCACTAGCGACCAATCGACCACCGTCTCGCTGGTCTGGATCTCGAACTCCAGGCTGAAGGGGCCGATTGGCCGGCTACTCTCCAGGTACAAGACACGCTGCCCATCGAGGCTGCCGACCTGCAGCTGGCCGGCCGAATGCGTCACCGGGCCAACCGTCTGGCGCTCGTCGCTGACCGGGACGGGTATGAGCACCTGTTGGCGGTAAGAACTGGTGGCCGACAGGTCGAGAGTATTGCGGGCTGGCGCCACCGCGATGCTGACCCGGTAGCGGGCCGGGAAGCGGTGCACCAGCCAAGCGGCCGGAGCCGCGACCGACGAGCTGCCCGCCGCCGGTACCTGAGCGGCCAGCGCCAGACCGACCAACCAGAAAACCGCTACCATCGTCGCCCGGCAGCGCCGGATCGAGTTTGCCATAGTGCCCCCTGCCTTCAAGTCTAGGTCAGGCCGGGAGGCAAAGCAACTGGCTGGTCGCCGCGCCCTTCACAGGCCAGTACTTCCTTGTGTATAGTGGCGACCATGTCCGACCCCTATCCGTCCGCGCCGCCACCGGCGCCAGTCAGCCAAACCGCCGCCGCCACTCGCCGTGGCGCCCTGCCACCCGGCGCCCTGCTGTTGGCGCCGATGGTCGAACTGAGCCACCGGCCGTTGCGCTGCCTGATCGAGCGCTGGGGCGGCTGTGACCTGTATACCACCGAAATGGCCAGCGCCGGCGCCTGGCTGGCCAACGCCGCCTACGAAAAATGGTTCCTGGACACCCTGCCGGCCCCGGACCGGACGGTGATCCAGTTTTACGCCACCAACACCCAGGATATCGCCAGCGCCGCCGCCCGCCTGCGCGACGAGCTGGCCGGGCAAGACCTGCCGCTGGCCGGCGTCGACATCAACTTCGGCTGCTCGGCGCCGCATATCGAGAAATCCGGCGGCGGCGTAGCCTGGATGAGGCAGACCGAGGCCGCCGGCCGCCTGGTCGCCATTACCCGCGCCGCCCTACCGGCTACGCCCCTGTCCGCCAAGCTGCGCATCGGCTACGAGGAAGACTACGGCAAGTTGTTGGATTACTGCCGCGTCCTGGTCGACGCCGGCCTCGACCGCCTCACCCTGCATCCCCGGCTCAAGAGCGAAAAATTCCGGCGCAAAAGCCGCTGGCAGCACGTCGCCGGCCTGACGCGCGACCTGTCCATCCCGGTAGTCGGCAACGGCGACATCCACAGCCCGAAGGACTACCGCAAAGCCATGGATAGCTGCCAGCCGGCCGGCATCATGCTGGGACGCGAGGCCATCCGCCGACCCTGGGTGTTCGCCCTAATCCGCGGCCAGGCGCTGGACCCGGCCTTTAGCCTGCGCGTCAACCTGGAGGAAACCGCCCTGGCCATGCTTGACCTCCTGCGTCAGTGGCTGCCGCCGGTCTTCCACGTCAGCCGGGCCCGCCGCTTCTTCCAGTACTTTAGCGAGAATTTGGCCTTCGGCCACCACCTGCGCTTCCGCATCCAGAACGCCGATAGCCTGGATACCATGGCCCAGCTGGTCAAAACCTACTTTACCGAAGTGCCGCAGGAACGCATCCGCCTCGAATTTTGAGGCGCGGCCTCGAATTTTGAGGCGCGGCCTCGAACCTTAAGCCGCCTTCGTCCAGCCCCTTTCCCAAAGGCCGGCCATCTGGTATCTTGCAAGTACATGGCCATACATAATCAGAGACTGATGTTCATCCAGTTGCCGGAACAGGATCCGACCAATCTCGCCCCCGCCGCCAACACGCCGCTATTCGCCGGCAGCCTGGTCGCCCAGGCCATCGCCGCCGGCGCTTTGACCGCGGCCGAATGCCTCTGGCTGGAGGCCGATACCGTCGACTACGGCGGCGACGCGGCCATCGGCGAGACTCTGTCGCGGGCCGAGGCCAGCGCCATCGTCTTCAGCCTGTACGATTACAACTACACGCGCAGCCTGCACATCGCCCGCAAGCTGCGCGCCCGGCTGCCGGCCACCAGCATGGTCGCCCTTGGCCCGGAAGTGCTGCCGGGCAGTAGCGCCAGCCGCAGCCGCGTCTTCGACAGCCTGGTGGAAATGCCGGCCGACATCAACTGGCCGGACTGGGCCTACCCGCCGGCCGACGGCTTCCTCCAGCTACTGGCCGACCTGCGCCGGCGCAGCCTGCAACCCCGCTATGCCACCCGGGCAGACAGCCCCGCCAACTCTTTTGCCGCCGCCGCCAAGGACCCCTACCTGGCCGGCATCATACCCGTCCGGCCCGACAAGCCAGTCTTCGTCGGCCTCTTGCCTTGGGACATCATGCCGCCAGCCGGTACGAGCGCCGACTTACTGGTTACCGCCCCGCTACTAATCCAGAAGGCCTGCCAGGAACGCGGCCGCGAACTGGTTCTGGCCGACCCCGGCGTGGCCGGCGGCGACCAGGCGGCCGGCTTTGCCAAGTCGCTGGCCGCCGCCAATTTCGACGGCCTGCCGCTACACCTGCACTGGCGGGCTGACCGCCTGCCGGAGGACATTTCCCGCCTGCTGATCGACGCCAGCCTGCTCACCGTGCGCAGCCCGCTCTTGTCAATCAACCAAGAATGCCAGGCCGCCCTCGGCCTGAACATCGACAAGGCGGCCATCGAGGCCAACGCCCAGTTCATCTGGGCGCAATCGGCGGCGCTCAAGCTGGACATCCGGCTGGGGCTACCCCACGACGGCTACGATGATGTTATAGAATGTTTTGATTATCTAGGCATGACAGGCCTGGGCCAGGAGGCCGAGCTACAGCCGCTCTACCTCAAGCCGGGGACGCTGTGCGGGCGGGAGGCCGGCCGCCTCGGCGTCGTCGACAGCCTGGCCGAACCGCCCTATACGGTGCTGGAGACCGAGGACATGCAGGAGGATGATTTCCTCGACGCCTTGGGCGATTTCGAGGAAAGCTTCGATGTAGCCGTGAACCCGCCGGTGCGCCCCTGCTTCGAATCGCACAAGCGCGGCTTCGTCAGCTGCGTCGACACCCGCCGGCCCGGCGCCCTGGATCAGCTGCTGCTGGCGCCGCAGCTGGTGGCCAACGCCGTCACCCTGCTGATCGACGCCGACAACCCGGCCACCGTCAACCGGCTGGCGGCCATCGCCAAGGACGTCCGTCGCGAGAACCCTTACAGCCTGTGGCAGCTGGTGCTCTATTCCGACGCCGCCATCCCCTCCGACGGCCTCCAAACCCGGCTGCTGGAAGCGTGGACGATGCCCGAGCATTTCTTCGAGCTGCAGCACCTCTATTCGCTCGACCCGCAAAGTAGCTGGCAGACGCGGCTGTTCTTCGCCACCAACTCGGAGTCCCTGGCCCTGCGCGCCTTGCATGAGGTACGCGAATTGGAAACGGTCTTCGTGATGGGTGCCAGGCTGCCAGGCGCCAAGCTGCTAGAAGCCACCCCCTTCCTGGCCTTCGACAAGGCCGCCCTAGGCTTCGAGCTGCTCTACGACCTGATGAACGCCTACCGCAACTTCCCCGACCTGTTGCTGGAAACCCCATCCGGCCTGTTCCGGGCTTAAGCGGCCGGGAACATGAGCATCAGTAACCGGCCTCCAGGTCGACGCGGTTGACGACAGCCTCGCCACGCAGCCAGGCCCGCAGGTTTTGCGCCGTCTGGCGGATGTTGCCGGCCGCCGCCTCGGCCGAATGGCCACCGACATGGGGCGACAGCACCACGTTGGGCAAGGCGTCGATCGGCAGGCGGGCCGGGCGGGCCATGGTGCTGCCGGCCGGCGGATAGACGTACCAGACATCCAAAGCGGCACCTAGCAGGCTGCCATCGCACAATGACTCGTACAGGGCCGTCTCGTCGACCACGTCGCCGCGGCCGACGTTCACTAGGCAGGCTCCGGGCGCCAGCGCCAGCTCACGCCGGCCGAGCAGGCCTCGAGTAGCCGGCGTCAGCGGCAAGGTGATAAAAATCAGCTTGGCGTCAACCAAAATATCGTCCAGCCGGTCGCTGATCAGATCGAAGCCGGCCGGTGGCGGGGCGTTGGCCTGCCGCCGGAAGCCGGCCACCGGGCAGCCGAAGGCCTTGAGCAAGCCGGCCAGCGCCTGGCCGACGGCGCCGCAGCCGAGCACGGCGCAGCGCTTGCCCTGCAGCGACTGCCAGTAATCCCGGCGGCCGTGCCCGGCGGCAAAACCATGCCATTGCCCGTTACGCAGGTCGTTGTGGTACTCGACAATCCGACCCAGACTAGCCAGGGCCAGCGCCAAAGCCCGTTCGGCCACCGGGAAGGCGTTACCGTGGCAGTTGTAGACCTGCACCTGCCGCGAGCGCAGCGCCGCGACCGGCAAATGGTCGACCCCGACGAAGGGCACGAACAGCGCTTGCAGCTTGATGGCGCGCTCCAGGTCAGCGCTGTCCAACAAGCCGTCCACCAATACGTCAATCCGCCCGATGGCGGCCAGACAGGCGTCCTTACCGACCAGAACCTGGCAGCTACCAGGCACGGAGCCGCGCAGGCCGTCGATGGCCTCGGCCCACAAACCGCCGACCGGAACGCTAAAGCCCAGGATTTTCGCCGCCATTACCGCCTCCCCTGCCAGCATCTTGCAAAAGCGGCCCCTGCGCAAGCCCCGGCTGGCCGGAAATATCGTCAACCCGGCTTTTTCTGGCAAGCAATAAGCCAGAAATTCCGATATACTAGAGAGTATAGTGCTAGGCAACGCGGTAACTGGATGGATGGTCGACCCGCATTCTGTCACCGAAGGCCAGAGCGCACCTTTATGGTAGTACGAGGAAGGCATCATGAAACAGACGGCAACCCAACCTACATTCACCACCCTGAAACGGACTTGGTTAACCCTGGCGCTCAGTCTGTTGGCGGCGACCCTAACGGCCTGCATCACCCCGCCCACGCCCGACCCGCTACCACCGGATACCACAACGCCGGAAAACAGTAGCGGCAACCAGACAGGCAGCGCTGAACCGGACATCAACGACCTTATCCGGCGCAATGACACTGCCGGCTTACAAGCCTTATTCCGGGGTCGCGACCTAGTGAACACCGCCGGCGTGGACGGCAATTATCCGCTGCACAGCGCGGTCTTGCAAGGCTCAGCCCAGACGGTGGAATTATTGCTGGTGATGGGCGCCCAACCCGACCCGCTGGACGCCGTCGGCCGGACGCCGCTGCGCCTGGCCCTCGACAAATCCGATGTCGCCATCAGCAGCCTGCTAGCCAGGCGTCAGGTTAGCCTATTCGTCCCGGATTCCAGCGGCGTTACTCCCCTGGATATCGCCATCGCCCGCAACCTGTCAGCCAATATCCTGCTAGCACAGAACATCAACACTGTCAACGCCGCCGGCCAGAGCGTGCTCCACGTCGCCGTCGAGCGCATGTCGCTGTCCACCGTCCGCGTCGTTCTCGGCCTGCAACCCAGCCTGAACGCCCTGGACGCCGAAGGCAAGACCGCCCTCGACACGGCCTTCCTGTACCCCAACAACCCGGCCAGCGCGGCCATCGCCGAACAGCTGGTGCTCCAGAACGCCAGTTCAAGCTTCGATGATTTCACCTATTTCATCCGGGCAGTGCGCGATACCAACCACGCCCGCGTTCGCTTCACCGACGGCGCCAGCGTGCTGCACGAGGCCGTTCGCTTTGACCACCGCGGCTATCTGCAGTTCTTCCTGGACCGGGCCGTGCCGGTCGACACGCGCGATGCCGGCGGCGGCACCGCCTTGCACACCGCCATGCGCCTCGGCCAGCTCGAGGCCGCCGCCATCCTGGTAGCCGCCCACGCCGACGCCAACGCCCTGGACTCCAACGGCAACGCGCCGCTGCACCTGGCTCTAGCCTCCCCAGCGGCCGAACAGGCCGCCCGACTGCTCATCGCCGCCGGCGCCGATCCGTCCATCAAAGACCGTGGCGGCAATACCGCTCCGCACCTGGCCGTCCAACGCGGCTACGCGCCGGAACTACTTCAGCTTTTCCTGGACCACGCCGTGCCGGTGGACAGCACCAACGCCGAGGGCGATAGCGCCTTGCTGCTGGCGGTTCGCAATAACCGCGCCAACCTGGTGGAACCGCTCATTCGGGCCGGGGCCAGCGTCTTCCTCAAAAACAGCCGCGGCCAGAGCGCGCTCGGACTGGCCTTTACCGCCGGCGCCGACAACCTGCGAATTCTAATGACTCACGCCAACCGGGAAGCCCGCGACGAGCGTGGCGACACGCCGTACCACTTTGCCATGAACATCGAAGCCCGACCGGAAAGCATCCTGCTGCTGGCCGAATTGGGCTTTAACCCGTCCATCCGCAACAACGACGGCGACACGGCCCTCCACCTGGCCACCCGCTACAACCAGCGCGCTCAGGGCGAAGCCTTGCTTCAGGTCCACGCCGACCCCTTCGTGCTCAACACGGCCAGCGCCTCGCCCCTGGCCCTGGCCCTCAACCGGACGCCGCCGCTGGCTTGGTTCTTCACCCCCACCATCATGACGCTGGCTGACAGCGCCGGCAACGGCCCACTGCACTACGCCGCACTGGCCGGCCTGCCGGACGGCATCGGCTTTCTGGTGGGCATGGGCGCGGTGGTCGACGCCAAGAACAACGATGGCCGCACGCCGCTGATGACCGCCCTACGCAACGACTCGGTCGCCGCCGTTCGGGCCTTGATGGCGCTGGGCGCTAGCGTTACCAGCCGCGACGCCTCCGGCTCCACGCCACTGCACTTGGCGGTCCACTGGGCGGCCATGCAGAGCCTGCGCACCCTGTTGGAGATATCCGGCACCGCCAATCCACGCGACTTCACCGGCAAGACGCCGTTGCGCGACGCCATCGACCGCTCCGACCTGGCTATGGTTACCGTGCTCTTGGACAATCAGGCTGACATTTTTGCCCGCGACGTCAACGGGGAAACCGCCCTGCATGCCGCCGCCCGCAATGCCGATGCCCGCCTGCTAGCCAAGCTACTGGAAACGGTGGAATTACCCGACGTCCGTGATGACGCCGGCGTGACGCCGCTCTTGCGCGCCGCCTACAGCGAGAATAGCCGGGCCGCCGCCTTGCTAGTCGCCAAAGGCGGCTCCATCCACGCCCGCGACGCCGCCGGGGAAAGCCCGCTCAGCTTTGCCATCAAACGCAGCGATACCCTACTGCAGGCCTTACTGACACCCCACAGCATTGCCCGTGCCGACAGCAGCGGCCATTCCGTACTGCGCGTCGCCATCGACCTGCGGGCCGGCCTGGGTATTATCGAGCTGCTGCTGGCCAAAGGCGCGCCACTCGACGACCGCGATGCCCAGGGCATCTCGCCGCTACACGTCGCCGTCATCACCGCCAACTGGCCGCTGGTCAGCCTGCTGGCAGCCGCCGGCGCCGACCCCTTCATGCGCGACGTCCAGGGCCGCAGCCCGGCCAGCATCGCCCTGACCGGCGGCGCCAACGCCATCACTAACCTGTTCGGCAAGACCCCGGACATCCACGATCCGCAGGGCGACACCGCCCTGCACTACGCCGCCGCCACCGGCCTGGACCGGGCCGCCGCCACGCTGCTGGAACTGGGCGCCAACCCCTTACTGGTCAACGTGGCCGGCGAAACCGCCTACGCCGTGGCCCGCCGCCGTGGTCACCAAACCCTGGTCGACCTGCTGGCGCCGTTTAACCCGCCAAGCGAGTAAGCCCCCCCACTCGGCCGCTGCCCCCAAAAAAGCCCCGCTCACCGATTGGTGGCGGGGCTTTTTTGGCCGAACGAACCCTTGTCGGTTGTCGGACAGGGCTATCGGCTACCTGCTCAGTTGGTCGCCTTGACGATCTGACCCGGCTTGCCCGCGGCTTCGAGCCTAGCAATCCGCTTGCCCTTGACATGGTCCCAGAAGCGCACGAAGGCGGAAGCGATGAAAACCGAGGAGTAGGTACCGGCGACGATACCGACGATCAGGGCCAGCGCGAAGTCCTTGACACTGCCTTTGGTGAAGAAGAACAGGGCGAACACCGCCAACAAGGTGGTGCCCGAGGTGATAAAAGTACGCCCCAGGGTCTCGTTGACCGAGCGGTCGAGGATGGTGGGCGTGCTGTCAGTCGGAGCCAGCTTCTTGTCCTCGCGGACGCGGTCAAAAATGATGATGGTATCGTTGATCGAGTAACCGAGGATGGTCAGAATGGCGGCGATGGAAATGGTGTTGAACTCCATGCCGCTCCAGATCATGAAGCCCATCATGATGAAGGCGTCGTGCACCAGGGCCAGGACCGCGCCAAGGGCAAACTTCAGCTTGAAGCGGAAGGTGGCGTAGAGCAGGATCAGGCCCAGGGTCCCGATGACCAGTTTCCAGGAATTGGACATCAGGCTCTGGGAGAAGCTGGCGCCGACATAGTCGGTCTGCATCATCACGAAGTGACCAGCGCCGAATTCAACCGCCAAAAGCTCGCCGATGGTAGCGTGGACGGTCTCGGCAAAATCGGGATTGCTGCCGTCGTCGCTGATACGGATGACGTACTGCATGGCATTGGCGTCGCCGAATTCCTTGACGGTCATCTGCGTCAGGCTGGCTAAAGCCTGGCGCACCTTTTCAAGATCGCCGAAGCCTTCATTGATGTCGCGCGCCGAGCGATGCAGACGACGGGCGGTCTCGCTCAGTACAAACTCACCGGCGTAGGTCGGCACCAGTAACAGGGCTGGCAATTCGGCGGCGCCCGACTCGATGGTCAGGCTAATGCCGTCGGCCTCAAGCAGGCTGGCCAGCTGACGCAGGCTGCCCGCCGTGGCCAAGTTATGGCTGACGGTACGGTTTTCCACCTCGGCGCCAGAGAAAACCACCTGCAGACGGCCATCGCCGATAGTCAGCACCGGCTGCCCGGGGCCGTCGTAGGTGATGCCGGCGGCCGGGAAGGCCAACTGGACATACTGGTTAACGCCGGCCTTGAAGTCGACGCCCATGTTGAAGCCGCGGGTCAGCAAGCCAAGCACCGAAAAGGCGATGAGCACCAGCGAGACGATGGTGGCTGGCAGGAAAGCTTTATGGAATTTGATATAATGCTTCATTTGACCCTCCAGCTGATGGACATGGTCGTGCGCTTGAACACGTCGGTATTGAAATCGAACATCAGGCGGGAGACGAACAGGGCGGTGAAGAGCGACGACACGTTACCGATCAGCAAGCTGATGGCGAAACCGCGAATCGGTCCGGTTCCCAGCTGCGACAGGAAGGCGGCCGCGATGATGGTGGTAATGTTGCCGTCAAAAACCGCCCAGAAGGCCTTGTTGAAGCCGGCTTGAATGGCGGCGCGACGCCCCTTGCCCTGGCGGAGTTCTTCCTTAATACGCTCGAAGATAATAACGTTGGCGTCCACGGCCATGCCGACCGTCAACACGAAACCGGCGATGGCCGGCAGGGTGAGGGTCAGGTTGAAGGCCGACAGAATGGACAGCATGAAGAACAGGTTGAGCACCTGGGCCATGGTGGCATTAATGCCGGCACCCTTATAGAACAGCAGCAGGAAGGCGAAGACCGCCAGCAGGCCGGCCAATACGGCGTTCGTGCCCTGCATGATGGCGTCGCTACCCAATGAGGCGCCGATGGCCTGCTGGCTCTCGACCACCAGCTCGACCGGCAGGGCGCCGGCGCGCAGCACCAGCGCCAGGTTGGCGGCTTCATCGGCGTCAAAGCCGCTGATTTGCCCGCTCTCGCGGATGGCGCTCTGGATGGTGGCGATGGAGCGGATGCGGTCGTCAAGCAGCACGGCCATGGGTTTGTTGAGGTTGGCTGAGGTCAGCTGGTAGAACAACTCGGCGCCCTCGGCATTGAGGCTGAAGACTACGACCGGCTTACCGTTGAGCGGGTCGGAACTGACCGACGCGGTCTCGATGTAGTTGCCGTCGAGGCCGGGCGCTGCGGTGACCACGGCGTAACGGCCGGTCCACTCGTCCAGGCCGTAGGTATCCTTGCGGTAGACCTTGCGGGCAACGAAGCCGTCCGGGAGGATGCCAGCCTGGGTGACGGTATTGTCGGTGGCGATGCCGTCCGGATTGGTCTGGAGGAACTGCTCCAGGGCGGCGGTGGCTTCCGAGTTCTCGATATGGAAGGCCAGCTTACCCCGCCCCATGATGATGGCGTTGATGCGTTCGGGGTCGGCCGCGCCGGGGATCTCGACGTAGATATGCTCAGTCCCTTGGCGGCGGATGACTGGTTCGGTCAGGCCAAACTGGTCAATGCGGTTATTCAGCACCTCAAGGGCGCGCACGACGGCGTCGTCGCGTTCTTCGGCGGACAAATCGCGCCCTTGCACCTCGGCCAGGCTGGCCAGATCAGCGCGGATGACCACCGACATACCGCCGGACAGGTCAAGACCGAGCTGCACGGCATTGGTATGCAGGCTCTTGATGTCCAAGATTTTGCTGCGGTAATAGTCCTCAAGTTCGAGGATCAAGTCCGCCCGCGTCCGGTAGATGCGGCGAATAGCCTGGATGTTCCAGGTCTCCGGCCGGTCGAGTTTCGTCTGCCGGTAGACTGTGGCGGCGCGATCGACCAGATAGTCGAACTGCGCCGGCAGCTCCTCGGTATTCTCGGACAGGGCCAGTTGCTCCAGCACCGCGAAATCGCTGCGGGCCATGCGCCAGGCGTAGTCACGAATCTGCTCGCGTGAACCGAGCGCCAGGGCCTTGTCTTCCGCCGCGGTCAAGTAGTACCAGCGGATAGAAGGAGACAAGAAAGCCACGGCGACGGCGATCACGGCCAGCACAATCAGAAACCTTTTGGTTTTACTCATGCTTCGACTCCGTATTTTCAGGAGCGGGACCCGAACCGCCAGCGGTCCGTCCAACCCCTGTTAAAGTGTATGAAAAACCACGCGGCCGGGGACAAAGTCCGCCGGCCGCTTGGCAGAAAAGCGCCGCCGGCACAACAAGAACCGTTTCCGGCCCTGCCCTGCGGCGGCTACCCTGCCGGCGGTATTTACTTGGTTTCTTCGGTGACGGCGACCGGAGCTTCAGTCGCTTCGCTCTTGTCCAGAACGGTGGCAATAGCCGACTTGGAGAACTCGAGGCGGGCGGCATCATCGACCTTCAACACCACGCTGCGCTCCTTAACGGCATGGACCATGCCGTAGATACCGCCGATGGTGATGACGCGATCACCCTTCTTGATCTCGGCGAGCATTTTCTGCAGAGCTTTCTGCTTCTTGTTCTGCGGCCGGATGATCATGAAGTAGAAAATGGCGAACACGGCGGCGAACATGCCGATGGTCATGAACATGTTGCCCTGCGGGGCAGCGGCGTCCTGGAATAATGCCAAGCCATTCAAGAAACTATCCATTGCGGTTATCCTTGCGAGATGAGATGAGGGTGCGTCCAAAAACGGCGTGTTTTGAGCCGGCACCTGTGCATGTTTGCCCGGCAAACTGCACGTGGCTTAAGACAAGACCTTGCATAAGGCGGAAACTTGTCGTGCGCATCAAGGTAACACAGAAGCGGCGAACCGTCAAGTTTCCAGCGCATGGTCGCAGGATATGGCCCAGCTGGCCCTTATTCGGCTTGCGCATTTCTTTCTTTCAGATAATAATGACCAACAATACCATTATTTAGCCGGCAGCCGGTCGGTCTGGCCGACGGCCAACTCGGCCTCTTCCTGGGCCGCAGCGCCATGGCCGACCGCACTTGGTTAAACGGCCAGCTGGTTAGTAGCGACGGCAGCTTCCCGCCCCGCTTGTGGAGCGCCTGGAACGTCTACCGCAATTACGCACTACCCTACAGCCTGTACTTGGTCATCATTTCCCTAGCCATGTAGCGACGCGACGCGCCAGCCTTGCTGGTCGGCGTGTCGCCGATCTTCCTGACCGCCCTCCTGGACGTCGACCTCCACAATATCCTGCAACTCCATGAGCTGCCCTATTTTACCGGCTACGGCTTCCCGTTGATGATCCTGGGCCTGCCGTTCGCCCTGGCCACCCGTTTCGCCGCCGCCCGCACCCAGGCGGAGGACCTCAACCCAATCTGGCAGGCCTGGTTGGGGCACGCACTAGCGAATTATCCGCCGCCAATAGCACCTGCGCACTACCCTGCACCAACTGGAAAAAACCACCACGGTAGCCGAGATCGACATGAAGATGGCCGTCTAGCAGGTTGTTGAAAAAGCCGGTTGCTTTCTCAACAACCTTAACAATTCCTCGCATAGCTTGCGCTATGCTGCGTAATTGTACCGGCTTTTGAAGTGTTGAAAAGCCGCATCCGCGTTTTTCAACACCCTGCTAGGTGCAACACCGTTTCTATCCCAAGCAAGCCCCTAAAACCGCCGCCTGGGAAAGCGCCTTCCGCTTTGAGCCACTGACTGGCGTTTCCGGCAACGCCTTTGGCGAAGGCAGCGGGCAGAGCCTCAAGGTTATAATGGAAGAAATAAATCGTCGCCTGACCGCCAAAAAGGGAGCGGCTGAAAATTACGCCACCGGCCTGGTGTTGCGCCTATCGGACAACGTGGTCAAATATGTCAACGCTGGCCACGCCGACCTGCTTTTCCGCAGCGCCGAGAACGGCCAGGTACACGTCGTCAACCTGCCGGATGGCCGCGATTTCAAGGGCCGCTTCCTGGGTTTGGCCGAATGGCCCAGCGACTATGCGACCCTCAAATTCCGGGTCCGACCGGGCGACATGATCTTGGCCTACACCGACTGCCGGGTGGAGAGCCGCAATCCAGCCGGCGAGGAATTCGGCCTGGATCGCCTGACCGACGCCTTCGCCCGCTGCCGCGACCAGAACTGCGACGCCGTCCTAGCCTGGGTGCTAGACAAACTAGACGATTTCTGCGCCGGCACGCCGCGCCAGGACGACCTGACGGCCATCGTTCTCCCGCGGCGCTGAGGTCCAGCGGCGCGGGGCAGCTACATGGTACCGTTGAGCCTGACGATGTCTTCTTTTTTACCCAGCACCACCAGGGTATCGCCGGTTGTCAGGCGTTCAACCGGCTGAGGGTTGAATACCATCTCGCCGTTGTGATGGCGGATAGCCACGATGATGATGCCGTAGTCGCGCCGTAAGCCGCTCTCCACTAGGTTCTTTCCGGACAGCGGCGAATTTTCATGAATCCGGGCTTCCTCCATCATGAGGCCGAGCTTGTTGTCCATCATGGCAATGTCCATGAAGTCGACGACAGCCGGGCGGATCAGCACTTCGGCCATGCGTTTACCGCCGATCTGGTACGGCATGAGCACGCGGCTGGCCCCGGCCGTCAGCAGTTTTTTCTCCGATTTCTCGTCGGCCGCCCGGCTGAGAATGAAAAGATCCGGCCGGATATCCTTGGCCGCCAGTACGATATAGACATTGTCGGCGTCGGATTGGACGGTGGTTACCACCCCTCGCGCCCGCATAATGCCAGCCTCGTGCAGGCTTTCGTCGACCGTTGCATCCATCGATAAAAAAAGATAACCGGCGCTTACAAGCTCCGGCACCAGGGACTGATCGTTGTCAAGCACCACGAATTTCACCCCGTTAGCCTGCAGTTCACGGCAGATCAGGCGGCCAATGCGGCCGTAGCCGCAGATAATATAGTGGTCCTTGAGGTGGGCTATGGTATGCTGCATTCGTTGCCTCCCGAAGCGGCGGGACAGCTCGCCTTCGACGAACATGGAAATGACGTTGCCGAGGGTATACGCCATGGTGGCGGTACCCGTGCAGATGGTAATGATGGTGACGACGCGGCCGGCCGAGCTAAAGGGCCGCAATTCCGAAAAGCCGACGGTGCTGATGGTGATGACCGTCATGTAGAATGACTCGAACAGCGACAACTTCTCGACCAGGAACAAGCCAATGGTCCCAAAGAGCAGGGTAAAGAGCAGCAAGCCTAAGGAAACCCGAATTTTGCGGTTGTCCACGTTTGGCTACAGCAAGGCCTTGACGCCCGGCAGGACGCCGATGGCGGCGTAAGCGGCGCGCATGCTGGCCTCGTCGGCGAAGCAGACCGGCACGGCCATCCGGCCGTAGGTACTACCGCTAGCCGGCAGGGTGCGCGGCAGTTGCGGCGCGGCGCGTTGCTTCTGGAGGATTTCCAGCACCTGCGGTTCAAGCAGGGCGCCCTGCGCCAGTACGTAGATGATGCGCAGTTCGAAGCTGACCGGGAATTGCAGGCGGGCGCCGCCGAAGGGGTCGTTGCCGCTGTCGTCGTCAATCATCTCGGGCATGGCTGGTCGCTCCCTTGTTTGGAATTCGCTGTCTGGGCTTGACTATACAATAGCGAAAAGCGACTCGATACTCAAGCCGAAAAGCCCCCAGGGCCGCTTACGGCTGCGACTGGAAGTAGGCCTGGGCTCGTTCCACCAGGGCACAGTCCAGGCCGAGCATGGCGGCGATGGCCAGGGCATCGCTTGAATCCGACCGTTCTGGCTGGTCCGCCACCAATCGATAGCGCATGTGCCGGTTGATGCCGGCCAGGCGCTCTTCCAGGCGGCCACCATCGTCGGACAAGCAGGCAGCCTGATGGTCTAGCCCTTCCATGCGCAAGTAGAGGGCGGCCGGCAAGCGAGCGACGCCGCGGAAATGGGTGGTAAACAGGGCCAGAGTTCGGTCAGCCGGCAGCTTGGCGACCAAGTCCGTCGGCATCGCGGGTCGCGGGTTGGCGAGCCGAGGGCTGGCCGGCAGCGGCCGGGCGTAGGCCTCGACGATGGCCGACAACAAGGCTTCCGCCTCGTGCGACCCGGTGGTGCGCGCCAACTCGTCGAAGGCAATCAAGGCGTTGCGTAGCGGCCAGACGCGTTGGAAGCGCCATATCTCGAAGCCGAAGCCCGACAAGCCGGCCAGGCGCTCGCCGGCCAGCTCCCCGACGTATTCGATGTGGTCAAAGACGCGGGTCTGGAAGGCAGCGGCCGGAACGTATAGGCCGGCTTGAGCTAGCAACTGGAAGAACAGCAGGCTCTTGAGCACCACGGTCTTGCCACCCATGTTGGAGCCAAACAGCACCACCGCCGGCGCGCCGAATTCAGTCGACAGCGGCTGGTAGGCCAGGCCGAGGCGCTGGCACTCCAGCTGGCAGGGCAAGAAGCGCCCGTCGCGCACCCTCACGGCGGTCGCGGCGTCAAAGTCCGGGCGCACCAGAGCGAAGCGGCCAGCCAGCACAGCGCCGGCCCGGGCCAGATCAAAGCGGGTCACGGCCTGGACGGCCGAGCACAGGGCCGGCAAGGCGTCGACTACCAGGCCAGACAGCCGGCGCAGCACCTCGTTCTCGGTGGCCTGTTCCGCCGCCAGCAAACTTTCTCGGCGAGTGGCCAGGGCCAGACGCGCCGCGTTGGGCAGCAGCCGCACCAAGTAGGCAGCATCGTCGTACGGCTCGACGCTACAGTGGGCGGCCAGGCTAAGCGGGTCCGGCAATAGCTGCCGGTCGGCAACCAAGAATTCGCGGCCGGCGAAGACCAAACCGAACTCCCGCTCTACCAAGCCAGTCTGGTGCTCCAGGCTGGCCAACAGCTCGTCGTCCAATCCGCGCAGGTCGGAACGCAGCGCAGCCAGGTCTGGGTGGTAGGCGTCGGCCAGGAAAAAAGTCTCGGCGTCGGAGCCGCCCATATCGAGGGCGGTGGCCAGCTCGCGGCCGGCCGGCACCAAACCAAAGCCGGCGGCCACTGCGGCCGGCAGGCGTTGCAGCAGCCCCCGGTAGTTGGCCAGGAACTTCTTGAACTGGAACAGCTCCAGCTGCTCATACTCGTCCTTGGGTACAAGCGGCAGGCGCGGCAGGCGCTTTAAGTGGTAGCTAACCCGGTCCAGGCCGACGACATCCTGGGCCGCCGCTTCCAGCCAGCCGATAGCGGCGGCGATGTCGTCATGCCGGTGGTTGATAGTTGCCGCGTCGTTGAATACCGCCCGTCGGCCCACCTCGTCGCGCCCCCAGGGCGTCAGTGGCTCGTAACAGCGCCAGAAATCCTCGAGCTGGGCGAAACTCCAGGCATCGTGTACGGTCATGTCAGCGGTCTCCTGTCAGAGGCTCGGCCAGCCGGTAAGGATTGAACAGCAAACGCTGCTGGATGAACGGATCGGGCAAGCGCCGGGCTACTTCGTCGTCGTCGACGCCGCGCGTTACCGCCACCAGGGCGACGCACTCGATGGCCGCGCGCGAGTAGAGTTGCCGCCCAGCCAGGCCGGCGCGTAGTTCGGCGGCCGTCAGGAATATTTTGGTAAAGTCCTCGACCACCAAGCGGCGGCAGGCGGCAGGCAGTCGCTGTAGGCTTTCGCTTGTCAGGGCGTCGGCTAGGCTGTAGAGGGCCGGGTCGGCGCTGGCCTGATCGGCTATAGCGGCGCCGGCTTGGTCGGCCGCGGCCTCCAGCGCCAGGGCCGTTTCCCCAGCCGGCGCGGCCGGCAGTTGCAGGAGCAGCGCCAGGCGTTGCAGGCGCTCTACGGCCCGGTTCAGCCCGGCCCGGTCAAGCCGCAGGACGTAGGCCAGGCGGGCGTCGGGAACGGCCGCCAGCTGGGTGATACGGTTGATGGCGCCGTCCACCAGAATGGTGCAGCCGGCCAGCTCGGCGCGCAGCCAGGCGATAGCCGCGCCTAGGCCGGCGTTGCCCTCCGGCCCTACCAGGGCCGCCAGGCCGGGCCGCGTTGCCCGGGCAATGCAGCAGCGTCCCAAGGCGCCGCTGCCGGGCACCAGGGCGACGATTTCCGGGCAACAGCCACCGGCGCGCAGGAAACGCTCTACGGTTATATAATAATCGCCCACTTGCAGCGGGGCGCCGGGCTTGCGCTGGCCGGATAACCAGTCGCGCACCTCGCCGTCGTAGCCGACGGTCAGCAAGGCCAGCGGCCAGCTGCGCCCGGCTTCGGCGCGGGCCTGACGCCAGGCAGCCAGGGCGGCCAGGAGGAAGCTAGTCTTGCCGCAGTTCTTCTCCGGCCCGGTCACGAAGGTGACCTGTCCAGTCAGAGCGGCGGGATCGAAAGCGCGTTTCATAGCGAGTGGAGCCAGGTCGGCCGCCGGATGTCGGGATCAGCCCGGCGGCTGGCCAGACTACTACGGATTATGCGTGCCGCGCGGCGTCTGGCTGGACGAGTTGCGGGCGGCGCGTACCAGGTTCTTCGGTTCGAGGACTTTCTCGTCGCCAGACAGCAGCCGAGCTACGCCGCAGGTGGCATTGAGCTGCGCCTCATCGTAGCAGATCCGGCACATGCCGCAATTTTCGTGATAATCGGTCGGTTCGTCGTAGGTGGTGATGACGCCTTCGTAGTTGCGCAACACCACGCGCCGGTCGTTGCTAGTTATCAGATAATTCGGCATGACCGGCGTCTTGCCGCCACCGCCGGGCGCGTCGACGACAAAGGTGGGTACGGCCAGGCCGCTGGTATGGCCGCGCAGGTTCTCGATAATCTCGATGCCCTTGCTGACCGGCGTGCGGAAATGGCTGATACCGCGCGACAGGTCGCATTGGTAGATATAGTACGGCCGGACGCGGATAGTCAGCAGTTTCTGCATCAGCTTCTTCATCACCACCGGGCAGTCGTTGACGTCCTTGAGAAGCACGCTCTGGTTACCGAGGGAGATGCCGGCGTCGGCCAGCTTGCGGCAGGCCTCCCTGGCCTCGGTCGTGATCTCGCGCGGCGTATTGAAGTGGGTATTGAGGTAGATCGGGTGATATTTTTTAAGCATGTTCACCAGGCTGTCGGTGATGCGCTGCGGCATGACCACCGGGGTGCGGCTGCCGATGCGGATGATCTCGACGTGGGGGATGGCGCGGATCTTCTGGATGATGCGCTCCAGCTTCTCGTCGGACAGCACCAGCGGGTCGCCGCCGGAGATAAGCACGTCGCGCACGATGGGGGTCTTGCGGATGTACTCGATGGCGGCGTCGACGTGGTCGTCGATCATATTCATGTCTTCCTCGCCGACGATGCGGCGGCGGGTGCAGTGGCGGCAATTCATGGAACAGATGTGCGTCACCAGCAACAGGACGCGGTCCGGGTAACGGTGGGTCAGGCCGGGCACCGGGCTGTCGGCGTCCTCGTGCAGCGGATCATCCTGGTCGCTTTCGTCGAAATGGGTTTCGCTTAAGCGCGGTATGGCCTGAAGGCGCACCGGGCAAGTCGGATTCTTGCGGTCGATGATAGACGCGTAGTAGGGCGTGATGGCCATGCGGAAGACCTTGAGCACCTCGACGATGTCGGTCTTGTCCTTGTCGGTGAGGGGGATCACCTTGGCCAAGGTATCAACATCCTTGATGTTGTTTTTCATCTGCCAATGCCAATCGTTCCACTGCTCGGGCGCCACGTCCTTGTACAGCGGAATATCTTTATAATTATATGACGGATAATCGTGCATGATCTTCTCTCCTTGCGGGGGCAGGCGAGGCGAAAAAGGCCGGCTGCCCTATACTAGGCCTGACTCAGGCTTTCAATTTCAAGTAACTGCGCACTTCGTCCGGCGTGGCTGGCACCAGGCCGGCCTCATGGCCAATGCGGGCGGCGCGCTCGACCAGCTGGGCGTTGCTGGTGGCCAGGACGCCCTTGCTGAAGAAAACATTATCCTCAAAGCCGACGCGGATCCAGCCGCCGTTGGCGATGGCGCCGTACTGGGCGGGCAGCGAGGAGCGGCCGATACCCATGACGGTGAAGTCGGCGCCGGCCGGCATAGCGCGCATGAAGGCCGACAGATTCTCGACGGTGTAAGGCACGGCGCCAGGCACGTTGAGCACGAAGCCATAGTGATAGGGCTCGGCCAGCAAGCCTTCTTTGATAAGGTAGTGGCTGGCGTAAACGTGGCCAAGGTCGAAGCACTCCAGGGTGGCGCGCACTTTGTGCTTGCGGAAGGCGGCGGCGAAATCGCGCATCACCGGCAAGGTGTTGACGATATACTCGTCGCCGAAGTTGACGGTGCCGCAGTCCAGGGAAGCCATCTCCGGCTCCAGCTCCATGACTGGCTGCAGGCGCTCGGCGGCGGTATCGCCGACGGCGCCGCCGGTGGTGATCTCGATAATGATGTCCGTCTTGCGGCGGATCTGCTCGATGGCGTCGCGGAAACGGGCGACGTTCTGGGTGGGTTGCCCGCGGTCGTCGCGGACGTGCAGGTGCAGGATGGCGGCGCCGGCGACGCGGCACTCCTCGGCGGTGCGGGCGACCTCTTCCGGCGTAATCGGCAAAGCCGGGTTCTGCTGCTTGGTCGTCTCGGCGCCGGTACAGGCGCAGGTTATAACAAATTTGCCATTCATCGGCATGGAAACCTCCTGGAATTCGACGGTAATCGACATCGAAGGACGCTAGCGGCGGGAAGTCCCGTCGGACGCGTCCTCAGGGTGGCTTGTAATGGTCTCGTCCATTAGCCGCACAGCGGCAACCACCGGAACCGGGAGCGGGATAGGCCGTCCGCCGCAAGGGCGCATCGCCGGAATCCTCGCTCGCCGCGCCAGGGACGGGGAGCCCCTGGGGCGAGAGACAGCCATCAGCCTACCGGCCGCGTAACCGCCACCTCACTTTTACTTCGTCGCGCATCGATTCGGTGCCATCGACGGACAACCACACTGAACCGGGAGATGAACTGCCCCCGCCAATGCCACCGTAACGGTGGATCGGCTCGTCATCCTCCCAACGCGCGCTCGTGCTCCAGCATGCCTTCTCCCGTCATGCCGAACCATTTTTACCTAGTGCCGCCAGCCGAAACCCAGCCGGGGCGAAGCCAATCACTTGACGTACTGTTCCTCGAAATACTTCCGCAGCTGGGCGTTTTCGCGCAGTTCCCAGAGCGTGATCTCGGCGTGGTCCTTGGTGTAGCCGTTGCCGATAATCATGAGCACGTCCTTGCCAATACCTTCGGCGCCGAGGGCGGCGCGGGTGAAGCTGGTGGCCATGCTGAAGAAATAGACGATACCGTTGTCGCGCACCGGCAAGATGGAGGCCATCTCGCAGCCTTCCAGGTTGACGCAGTTGATGACGATGTCGACTTCCTTGCCGTTGTTAGCCTTGAGCACGGCTTCGAGAACCTCGACCGGCTTAGTGGAGTCAGCCATGGCGATCTCGTGGCAGAGCTTCATGTCGCGCAGCGGTTTGACGTACTTCTCGTTGCGGATATTGGCGATAACGCGACCGGTGGGTCCGACGCGCTTCATGGCTTCGTAGCAGCACATCAGGCCGGACTTGCCGCCGGCGCCGAGCACCAGGACGGAGTCGCCGGGTTTCACGAGCTTGGCGGTCTGGGCCGGAGCGCCCGCGATGTCGAGGGCGGCCAGAGCCAGACCTTCGTCCATGTCGGTGGGGAGCTTGGCGTAGATGCCGGACTCGAAGAGGATGGCCTGGCCGTCGATGAGCACGCGGTCGACGTCGGACATCACCTTGGTGATCTTGTTGATCTTGAGCGGGGTGAGCGAGAGTGAAACCAGGCTGGCGATCTTGTCGCCGACCTTCAGATCGCGGTCCTTCAGGGCGGAACCGATCTTAGCCACCTTGCCGATGAGCATGCCGCCGGAGCCGGTTACCGGATTCTGCTGCTTGCCGCGCTCGGCGACGATGGACATGATCTTGGCGGCGATCTTCTGCTCGTCATGGCCGGCCTCGGTCTCGATCTGCGTAAAGCTGGCCGAGTCGATGTTCAAGGCGATGACGTCGAGCAGTATCTCGTTGTCGTAGACCGTGCTCATGTCATTGTTGATCCGCTTGGCTGTCTGCGGCATGGCACCGACCGGCTCGATGACGCGGTGGGTACCGTACTTGCTTCCCATTGGCATAAAACCTCCTAAAATGGCTGATTTGCCGCCGAAGGGCGGCCATAACGTTATAAACCGCTACGTGGCGGACGTCAAGCAGCAACTTTCTCCCGGTAACGACCCGGCTGCGTCACGGCCGGCTTGCCTTTTCCGGCCATCGGCATTAAAACTGAACTAGAGGCGGCTTGCAGCGCAGACTGCCGCCACCGGCAAATTGGGAGGAATCATGCGCCTAGGTAAAATTGACAGCCGGGTATACAAGCTCTGCCTGGTCGGATTGGCCTGCCTGGCCGGCGGCTTGGGGGCCGTCAGCTGCCGGCCGCACCGGGTAATCAGAATCCGGGTGCCCGCCGCTGTCCTGAGCGCTATGGAGGCCAGCCAAGTCGACGCGGTCGACGCAGCCGGTAGCATTGCCACACCAGCCAGCGCCAATCCGACCGACGGCAACCGCTACGCCAACCTGCCAGCCTTTCAGCCGGGCGCCGTCATCGAGCTGCCGGCCGGCACTGTCCCCATTAACCGGCTCAGCGCCGTGGACAGCGCTTTCCGCCAACGCTACATCACTGGCAATCCGCTGATGCGGCCCGGCGAACCGGACAACCCGTCTTACTCGGCCCGCTATTTCTTTTGGGGCACCATCGCCGCGCCGGGCCTGCCGGAGCACGTCATCGTTTTGGAGCGGGCCGGCGCCGACCATCCAGCTTACCGGCTATACCTGCTTTGTTTTGACCAAGCCGGCCAGCTGCAAGGCACCCTCGAATTGGCTGAGAACAGCCAGTATCTGGATACGACCATCGTCAGCCGCAGCGTCTTTCAGGACGGTCTCTTGAAATACGCCAAACGCACCGAAGACCGCTCGCTCGACGACGGCCGGGGCATCGACCTGGCCGTCCGTCAGGACAAGACCTTCCTGATGGGCAGCGACGGCCGGCTCCAACCAGTGGCCACCGCGGCCTTCAACCCGCCGGACGGCCGTGGCCAAGATCTGTGGTACGACCTGCCCGAGGACTTCTTCAGCCGCTTCCGCATTCAAGACCGGCGGCCGCGTTTCTTCCTGCTCGGCTGGTCCAGCGACCACCGACTGGCTTACATCGTCGAGCAGTACGAACCGGAAAGCGCCAGCCTGGTCTACACCTGGACCATCCTCGATTTCGAGGCCAACCAAGTGGTCTGGACGACACGCGACACACCGACCGCCACCCCGGCAAGTCTGCCGCCGGTCGGCCAGGACGCCCGAAACGCCGCCGCCTTCCGCGGCTACTTCGCGCAAGCCATACCCAAGTACCGCGATCAATTGCTGAGCAACGGCATCATTTCCGATAACGAGAGCGCCATGGGCGATTTTCCGTGGTACGTCGGCGAATCCATCATCCGGGCAAGCGCCGACCGGACCATCGTGACCGACCCCGAACTGGGGGTCGACCTGGTGATGGCTTATGGCCTGTCCGTCGACCGCGACGGACAGCGTCAAACCGTCCACGCCCCGACCAGCCTGGCGGCCGCCTGCCTGGAAGTCCAGCCCTTCGGCCGCCTGCACTACCCCTATGACCACGACTGGCTGGTCATCGTCAGCGCCTTGGTCATGGCCGGACCGGTCAATCAGCCCAATCGCCTGGAGCTGGCAGTAGCCGGCACCAAACTTGTGACCGGCTTCGAATGAACGGCGCCGCTGCCCAGCCGGCTAGACCGGATCGAGCGGCACGCGCAGCACGAACTCGCTGCCGCCGCCTACCCGCGGGCGCGCGTTGATATCGCCACCGTGTACGGCTGCGATATGCTTGACGATGGCCAAACCCAGGCCGGTGCCGCCCAACTGACGGCCACGCGCCTTGTCCACCCGGTAAAAACGCTCGAAGATGCGTGGCCGGTCCGCTTCCGGGATACCCGGGCCGCGATCCAGGACGCTGAAGGCCACGTAGCCGCCCCTGGTTTCCAGCTTGGCCGTCAGCTCCACCAAACCGCCTTCCGGGCCATACCTGGCGGCGTTGGCTACCAGGTTGACCAAGGCCTGCTCCAGGAGGCCGGCATGGCCTGGCAAGCGCAGTTGCGGCGGGCAATCGATGGCCAGACCGACGCGGCGCTCGGCCAGGCTGAGCTGGGCGGACTCGCCGACCGCCCGCAGCAGGTCGGCGGCCAGGATGGTCTCCATGTTTTCCGATGGCTGGCCGCGGCGCTCGCCGCCGGCCTCCAGGCTAGCCAGCAGGAGTAAATCTTCTATAATCGCGGCCATGCGGTCGGCATGGCGCCGGATGATGGCCGTAAAACGGCCGGCCTCCTCAAGCGAGACCGCGCCGGACTCGATGGTCTCGGCAAAACCCTTGATGAGCGTTATCGGCGTGCGCAGCTCGTGCGAGACATTGGCCACGAAATCCTTGCGGACGCGCTCCAGCTGCCGCAGGGATGTCAGGTCGCCCAAGGCGATGACGGCGCCGGTGCCACCGGCCGGCAGTGCCAACGGCTCGACCACCGCCATCAGGAAACGCTTAACTGGGCCGTAGATGACTAGCTCATCCTGGGCGCTTCGCCCTGCCGCCAGGCAGCCCAGCACCAGCCGCTCCAGCTCGGCGCTGCCGGAAACCTTAAGCAGGCTACTGCCGACCAGTTCCGCCGCCGAACCCGCCGGCAGGCCATCTCGGCCGACCAACAACTCCGCCGCCCGCGGATTGGCCAGCCGTACCGTCAAATTTCCATCTACGGCGATTACGCCTTCGCCTAAGGCCGCCAGAATGGCGGTGGTTTCGGCGCGGCTAGTTTCGGCGGCCGTAATTCGCGTCGCCAGTTCGCCGGCCATGGCGTTCATGGTATCGGCCAGGCTCAGGAAATCGGGGTCGGTCAGGCCGCGCACCCGGTTGTCCAGCTGGCCGGCCGACCAAGCCTGGGCAGTCAGGGTCATGCTGCGCAGCGGGCGGGCCAGCTTGCGGCCAAGGGTGGCGCTGGCGAGGGCGCCGGCCGTCCCCAGGCCCAAGGCCACGGCCAAAGCGACCAGCGTGAACGGCCGCAGGCGGGCGGCCAGTTCCGGCGTGTCGATGGCCAGGCGCAGCGCGGCGACGACCCGGCCGGCGGCCACGATAGGAGCGGCGGCGTAGGACAGCGGTATGCCCAGGGTGCCGGAAGTGCCCACCCGGGTAGCCGGGGAACCACGCAAGGCCTCGCGCACTTCCGGCCGATCGATATGGTTGACCATTGTCGCCGGCAAGGAGCGGCTGTCGCCCCAGACCGTGCCGTCCGGCCCGACTATGGTCAGGCGCAGACGCGACACGTCAGCCGCCTGGACACAAAAGTCCTGGGCCAGGGCCGGTTCCTGCGGCGCCACCGCCGCCAAGGCAGCGGCACTGCGCTCCAGTGTGAACAAGCTGACATCGCGCTGTAAATTGCTCATGGAAAACAAGGCAGCCAGGAACATTCCGCCGACGGCCAAGACCACCAGCGCGCCGAATACCAGGAACAGCCGGGTCGAAAAAGCCGGCGCTTTCACGGCGCAAGCTCCAGGAAGCGATAACCGACGGCACGTACGGTGTCGACGCAGGCGCCCCTGACGCCAAGCTTGCGGCGCAGCGCCACGATCTGCACGTCGATAGAGCGATCAGTGACTGGATAGTCCGGCCCCTTGATGGCATCGATGATACCCGAACGACTATAAACGCGGCCGGGACTGCGCATCAACAAGGCCAGGATGGCGAATTCGGTAGCCGACAGATCGACCGGATGGCCGTCGACCAGCAGTTCGTGCCGCTCGCTATCGAGCAGCAGGCCGACGGCGGCCAGGCGCGGCCCGGCCGCCGCCAAACCCTCGGCCGCCGCTTGGCGCCGGCGCAAGGCGGCACGCACCCTGGCTACCAGAACGCGCGGGCTGAAGGGCTTGATGACGTAATCGTCGGCCCCCAGCTCCAACCCGACCACCACGTCGGGATCCTCGCCGCGGGCGCTGGCCAGAAGGACCGGCACACCGGCCAGCCGGTGGTCGGCTTTCAGGCGACGGAGCGTCTCCAGGCCATCAATGCCCGGCAGCATAATGTCGAGCAGCACCAGGTCGGGCACGGCGGCGCGACAGGCGGCCAGGCCGGACTCGCCGGACTCCGCCTGGACCACGGCATAGCCTTCCTTACCCAGGTTAAAGGCCAGGAGTTCGCGAATGTCCGGATCGTCTTCGACGACCAGTATGACTGGCTTGGCCATGCAGTCCTCCCCACGGGGCACGCGCCCCCCTTCAACTGGCGCGCCCGACGCCTAATCGTTCAGTTCGGCGTGCGCGCCGCTCACCATATATACCACGCATTCGCACAGATTGGTAACATGGTCGCCGAGGCGTTCCAGGTAACCGGAGGTGGCGATCAGTTTGGTGGCCTGGACGGCCTGGTCGGGGTACTCGCGCAAGTAGTCGAGCAACTCCTTGATGAACGCCTTGTGATTGGCGTCGATCTCGTCGTCGCGGGTGGCCGTAACCCGGGCCAGGGCCTCGTCGCGGCTAAGGAAAGCGGCGATAGCGTCATGCAGCATGGCCGAGCCGGTGCGGGCCATGACCGCCAACCGCTCCAGGGATCGCGGGTATGGGGCCTCCGCCTGGCGCTTAGCGGCCTTGGCCAGGTGCACGGCATAGTCGCCGATACGCTCCAGCTGGTCGGTAAACTTGAGCATGGTCACCAGCTCGCGCAGGTCGCGCGCCACCGGCTGCTGGGTGGCGATAAGCACGGCCACCTGGTCCTCAATTTTTAGTTGCAGGGCGTTGACCAACTGGTCGCTGGCCTTTACTTCCTTGGCCAAGTCGATGTCGCCGCTGCGCAGGGCATCAAGCGCCTTGAGAATATCGTTCTCCACCCGGGTACCCATCGACAGAATGTCGTGGTGCAGGCGGGTAAGCTCTTCGTTGAACTGGATCCTAGTAATCATTATGCTGCTCCTTGTCCGGTTTTCAACCAAAACGCCCGGAAATATAATTTTCGGTCCGCTCGTCGCGCGGATTGAGGAAAAGCTCCTTGGTGTCGGCGTACTCCACCAGATCGCCCAGCAGCATAAAGGCCGTGCGGTCGGAAACGCGGCCGGCCTGCTGCATGTTGTGCGTCACGATGATGATAGTATAACGCTTCTTGAGCTCGTCGAGGAGGGCCTCGATCTTGGCCGTGGACAAGGGGTCGAGGGCGCTGGTCGGCTCGTCCATCAACAGGATCTCTGGCTTGAGCGCCACGGCCCGGGCGATGCACAGGCGCTGTTGCTGGCCGCCGGACAGGGCGTAGGCCGAGTCCTTCAGCTTGTCTTTCACTTCGTCCCAGAGCGCCACCTGCTTGAGGCTGCTCTCGACCAGCTCGTCGAAATCGCCGGAATAGCCGTTGATGCGCGCTCCCCAGGCGATATTCTCGTAGATGCTCTTGGAGAAGGGGTTCGGCTTCTGGAAGACCATGCCGATCCAACGCCGCACCTGGACTGGGTCTACCGCCGGGTCGTAGGTGTTGACGCCGTGGAAAAGCACCTCGCCCTCGGTACGCACGCCCCGGATCAGCTCATTCATGCGGTTGAAGGCGCGCAAGGCGGTGCTCTTGCCGCAGCCGGACGGCCCGATCAAGGCGGTTACCTTGCGCCGCTCGAAGGCGATGGACAGGTCGTGCACGGCGCAAAAGTCACCGTAGAAGATATTGAGCTGGCGCGCTTCGAGAGCCGCGCCGGCTTCAACGCTGCCGGCGTCGGCACCACCCCTGGTGGTGGCACCATCCATGGTAGTAGCGAATTCCAGTGGGCCGGCGGCAGGCCGTTTTTTGGTCAGGAATTTCATCAGGCGGACCTCCGATTCTTGCGCAGTTTGTTGCGCGTGATGATGGCAAAAGCGTTAAGCGACAGCATCAGGCCGAGCAGCACCAGGATGGCGGCGGCGGCGATGTGCCGGAATTCTGGCTGCGGCCGGCTAGTCCACTGGTATATCTGCATCGGCAGCGTGGTGAACTTGGAGAAGATGCCCGTCGGGTCCTGGGTCAGGAAGGTGGAGGCGCCGATGACCACCAGGGGGGCCGTCTCGCCGATGGCCCGGGAAACGGCCAGCACCGTGCCGGTCAGGATGCGGTCCAGGCTGGCCGGCAGCAAGTGGGACCAGACCGTCTGCCACTTGGTGGCGCCGACCGCCAGGCTGGAATGGCGCAGGCTGCCGGGAATGGCGCGCAGCGCTTCCTGGCCGTTGATAATGATGACCGGCAGGATGAGCAGGGCCAGCGTCAGGCCGGCCGACAGGATGGTGCGGCCGTTGGCCACGTCGCCGCCGGAACCGGCGCCGAACAGCGCTCCGGAGGTGATGGGCTCCAGACCGCGCACGAAGACCGCCAGGCCGAGCATGCCGTAAATGATGGACGGCACCCCGGCCAGATTATAGATATTCAACTGGATGAAGCGGTTCAGCCGGTTGTCGACGGCGTACTCCTCCAGCCAGACGGCGGCGGCGATACCGAGCGGGAAGGCCACCACGATGGTTATCAGGATGGTCAGCAGCGTACCTGTAAAAGCGGTCAGCACGCCAGTGGTCAGCGGCCGGGCGGTCTGCGACGTACTCATGAAGCGCCAGTTGATCCAGGAGCGGAAACTGAGGACGCTGCCCGGAAAGGCCGTTTGGCTTTCGGCCACGATGCGACCGCGCTCGAAAATAGATTCGATGAGGCCGTAGGTAGCGGCGATGTTCGGTTTGACTAGCTCGACCAGCACCAGCTCGTGCAGGTCGGCGGCCGGGCGCTCCGCCAACGGCGACTCCCGCTCCAAGGCGCGAGCCCGGCGCGGGCTGAGCTGTTCCTCAAGCGTCAGGCGCAACTGCTCGGCCGACTGGTCTTCCAGGCGCACCCCGTCGCGGGCCAGGCTGGCCGGGTCCACCTCGTTGACCATGACCACGTAGCCGAAGGCATCGTCGACGATGGTCAGGACGAGGGTGGCTAGGAAGACGATGGTGCCGATAGTGGCCAGCATGAAAGCCAGCCGCCAGAAATTGCCGCGGGCGTGCCGACCGGCCAGATCAAGCTTGAAGTCGGGCCGCTGCGGCAGGTAAGGCCGGGCTGCCCGATGCGGCACGGAGGGGAGGACCGCGGAGACGGCAGTCGGGGCGACTTTTTTCATTCGTAGACCTCCCGGTATTTCTTGACGATGGCTCGTGATAAAATATTCAGAAACAAGGTAACCAAAAACAACACCAGCGCGATGGCGAACAGGCTGCGGTAGTCCATCGAGTCGTAGGAAATGTCGCCGCCGGAAATGCGCACGATATGGCCGGTCATGGTCTCGGCCGCCCGGAAGGGGTTGAAGGTGAAATTGGAGCCGGCGCCAGCGGCTAGGGCCACGATCATGGTTTCGCCGACGGCGCGCGACAGGCCGAGGATGAAGGCCGAGGCGATGCCGGAGAAGGCCGCCGGCACGATGATCCGGACGCTGGTTTCCAGCTTGGTGGCGCCCATGGCGTAGGCCGCCTCGCGCAGGCCGCGCGGCACCGCCGACAGGGCGTCCTCGCACATCGAGCTAATGAGCGGCAGGATCAGAATGCCCATCACCAGGCCAGCCGACAGAGTGTTGTAAACCTCGACCGTATCGGCGCCAAAAACCCGACGCAAGAGAGGCGTCACCACGGTGAGGGCAAAGTAACCATAGACAATGGTCGGCACGCCGGCCAGCACCTCAAGAATGGGCTTGAGCGTCTCGCGCACCTTTTCCGAGGCGTACTCCGCCAGGTAAATGGCCACGGCTAGGCCAATCGGCAGGGCTACCAACATGGCTGTCAGGCTGGTCATCAGGGTGGCGTTCAAAAGCGGCCAGATGCCGAACAGGCCAATAGTTGGCTGCCAGACCGTGCCACCGAAGAACTGTTTCAGGCTGACCTCGCCGAAGAAGGCGAAGGATTCGCGCCCCAGCACCAGCACAATGCCCAGCGTGGTCAGGATCGATACCGCCGCGCAGAAGAACAGAAAAGACTGGATAAGCAATTCGGCCGGACGCAGGCGGCGCCGGAACGAAATCCGCCGCTGTCGTTCTTCCGGGTAGTGAGCTTGTACCTTCGTGTGCATCGTACCTGCTTTCATCTTGGACCACCGCCTTTCAGCGACGTAGATCGGCCAGGCGAAGCGGCCAGCAAGCCGCCGCGCCTGGCTGAGTCGCCAGGACTATTACTTTTTTATCAGTAGCGGCCGCGCACCGCGTCGAGCCAGGCCTGCTTGGCGCGGCGCAGCTCTAAAGCCGGCGCCGGGAAGTAACCCACTTCGCGCAGGGCTTCCGGCACGTAAGTCAGGAAGTAGGCAATGAAGGCCGCCACCTGCGGCTTATCGTTCATGATGCGGGCGTCGCTGTACAGGAAGAGCGGCCGGGCCAGCGGATAGGTGCCGTTGTCGACGTTGGCGGCGTTGGCGGCGACGTTTTCGATGGCCAGGATGTTCAGCCGGGCGGCGTTCTCCTGGTAGTAGGCGAAGCCGAAGAAGCCGATGGCGTACTGATCCTCGGCCACGCCGCGTACCAGCACATGGTCGTCTTCGGACAGCTGCAGGTTGCGGGCGCTCAGGATGGGCTGGGCGTTCTTGTTGAAGATGGCTTCCTTGAAGTAGTCGAAGGTGCCCGAATCGGTGCCGGGGATGAAGCGCTTGATCTCGCGGCGCGGCCAGTTGGCGCGAATATCCGACCAGTAGACGGCGGTGGAGAAGGCCAGGGCCAGCTCGGCCTTGGTCATGTTGGTGGCAAAGGTGTTGGATTTGCTGACCACCACGGCCAGGGCATCGGTGCCGAAGCGGAAGGCGATGGGCGTACGGTTGATAGTTGTAGCGGCGGCAACCTGTTCCGGCTTGATGGCCACCGAGGCGTTGGCGATATCCGTCTCGCCGGTGCGGCAGAAGCGCTCGAAACCGGCGCCGGAGCCGATCGAATCGACGGTGATCTGGCCGGTATAACCGTCCTCGCGGAACATGGAGGCAATCAACTCGGAAACCGGGAACACAGTGGAACTGCCGGCGCTAACGATGTTGCCGCTGACACGAGATGGGTCGACACCGGGCAGCATGCGGTCCGGATCGTCGCTGGTGCGGGTGATCCAGGCAAAGCGACTTGTACTGGCGGTTTGGGCGAAGGTCGTCACGGCCAAGGCGATAGCCAGGGCGATAAACAGCAATTTCTTCATCAATCTGCCTCCATCGACGGGTGCGGCCTGTACCGTGCTTCCGGAAGCATCCAACCGGCGGTCATCCAGGTCCGGCCAACCAGCCGGCTGTCCGCCGCGCTATATTGTCGCGCTGCGGCCTCCGGTGGTGGCAATACAGACTTTAAGCAACTTAGGTCAGGCCACGATGAGGAAATTGTTAAGTTAACGTTAAATATGGAAAATCCCACCTCAGCCGCTAGGCCGGCCGGCTTCTTTATCACCCGTAATCGCCGCTCGCCATGCTATAATGCCGCCGCCTGGCCGGCAGCCACCATGGCCGCCTACCCGAACCCAGACCAGCCCCGATCCTAGCTAGCATCTATTAAGGAGACCAACGTGGCCAAGCCCACCATCATCAAAGCCAGTGTCCTGTACGACGGCGCCACACGCCTCGAGAACCAGAAAATCGTGGTCGAGAACGACAAGATAATCGAAGTCTCCGCTGCCGGCAGCGTCAAGGCCGATTGGGAAGGCATCGTCACCCCGGCCTTCATCGATGCCCATTCGCATATCGGCATGTTTCGCGAAGGCGAGCCGCAATCCGAAGCCGAGGGCAATGACCAGCTCAGCCAGATCATGCCCCTGTCCGACCCGCTCAACTCGGTCTACTTCGACGACCGCGCCTTCCGCGATGCCGTCGAGTTCGGCGTGCTCTACAGCTGTATCGTGCCCGGCTCCGGCAACCTGGTCGGCGGCAAGGCCCGCATTATCAAGAATTTCGCCCGTCACCGCAATGAAGCCCTACTGGCCGACTACGGCTACAAAATGGCCCTCGGCTACAACCCGCGCGGCACCACCGGCTGGAAGGGCGACCGTCCCACCACCCGCATGGGCATTTATCAGATGCTCGAGAAGCGCTTCGACGAGGTTTTGGCCAAACGCCGGAAGGCCGAGCTGGAACTCGCCAAAAAGTTGGCCGACGCCGACAAGGCCGCCCAGAAGGACGGGCTGAGTGCAGCCGAGCTCAAGAAACTGCGCGAGATGGCCACCGCCGAATGGACAATCGCCCTGCCCAGCGAGGACCTGGCCATCCTGGACCTGTTGTCCGGCCAGAAAACGGTCAAGGTGCACGTCCACAAGAACGACGACGCCTACTATCTCATTGATCTGGTAAAAAAATATAACTTCAAAGCGACTGCCGACCACCTGGGCGACGTCAACGACAAAGCCGTCTTCGACGCCCTAGCCAAGGCCGGCATCCGCATCGTCTACGGCCCGCTTGGCTCGCTGGCCTACAAGGTGGAGCTGAAGAACGAGGACTACCGCAACGCCGGCCTGCTCATGAAGAGCAAGGCCGAGTACGGCTTGATGACCGACCACCCGGTCATCCTGAGCGCCGCCCTGCGCGACAGCCTCAAGTTTTTCCTCATCCAGGGCATGAGCGAAACCGCCGCCCTCAACCTGATTACTTCCGGCAACGCCCGCATCCTAGGCCTCCAGGACCAACTGGGCAGCATCAAGGCCGGCCACAGCGCCAGTCTGCTGGTCTGGAACCGCGAGCCGCTCAGCCTGGCCGCCTTCCCAAAAATGGTCATGGCCGAAGGCTCGGTGATCCGCAAGCAAAGCTAAACCCCGCATTAGCCCGCTTCATGGCGCGACGAGATGCAAGGAAGAACCGCGGCTTGAATGCGAAGGCAGGCTAGTGCCTGTCGAGCGTTAAAGCCATGGTTTGTCGCAAGCCCGCTGGCGCAGGCTTGCTTAGGGAGTTTCGCCACGGTGAAACTCCTGCGCCGCAGATCCCGCGTCATAAAAAAAACCGTCCGAAAGGTGGACGGTTTTTTGGAGTGGAGATGATCGGAATTGAACCGACGACCTCTTGAATGCCATTCAAGCGCTCTAGCCAACTGAGCTACATCCCCAAGAACGATCACCAACATAGCAAGAAGGCGGTCGGCGTGTCAAGCGGTCTGCCGTAAAAAAAAGCCGACAACACTTTTTGGCCATCCCCGCTTCGCCAGCTTCTACGACCCGGTAACAATCGCTTTAATCCAATTTCTCACTGGATTTCAGGCCAGGCTACCAGTATACTAGGAGGCAAGCGGTGGAGCAGAACCCGACGACATCGATCTGTCCAGGTTCCTACCAAGCTGTTGAAAGCCTTTGCTTTCCAGCAACCGGCTCATGCCGCACAGGAGGGTTATATGGGTGAGAAAAGCAAACAGCCAAAGGAACCGAAGAAGAAGGCCACCAAGACTTTGATGGAAAAACGCAAGGAAAAGCAGGCCAAGAAAAACGAGCACAGCTCCAGCATGGACTGAGAGCTCGAACCCGCCGCGCGCTATCCAGAAGGATTAGGCCGGCGGGTTTTTCTTTCCCAGTCCGGCCTGGCCCGACTTCCGACCACTGCCCTCGACGGCTTGACCACAGTTACCAGCTTGAGCGCAGCCATCGCAATCGGCACAGCCGCTAGCATCGGCCGCCGTCCGTACTCCGCCAGCCCGGTAAGCGGCTCCGGCTCCGGCACAACCACTGCAGGCCGGCGCCCGACCACGCAAAGCGCGCACCAAACGCCAGAGCGCGACGACGGCCGCCCCGCCCACCACGGCAAAAACCATCAGGTTCTGCATCATAGCCCCCACGCCAACAGGCGGCCAACATTGTAGACGGCGAAGGTAACCAGCCAGCCCAGTATCAGCAGGTAGGCCACCGAGACGCCCAGCCACTTCCAACCCAACTCGGCCCGGATAGTGGCCAGGGTGGCAAAGCAAGGCGGAATAATCAGCATGAACAGCATCAAGCAGAAGGCCACCAGCGGTGAGAACAAGGGGTCGGCGCGCAGGGCGCCCATCAGGCTGCCCGAATCATCCGAGTTGGCCTGGGCGTACATCACGCCCAAGGTGGAAACCACGATCTCCTTGGCGGCAAAACCGGTGACGGCGGCCACGCCGATGCGCCAGTCAAAGCCCAGCGGCCGCACCAATGGCTCGATGACCCGGCCGAAGCGCCCGGCCAGACTATACTCCAGCGACAGGCGGGCCTGTTCGGCCGGCGGCAGGGTTTTCAGTTGGGCAGTCTGAGGCAGAGCTGGGAAATTGGTCGCCGCCCAGATCAACACCGACGCCAGTAGGATAACCGTGCCGGCCTTTTTTATGTAGGTCAGCGTCTTTTCGCCGACGTGCCAGAACAGGCCACGCCAGGTTGGCGAACGATAAGGCGGTAGTTCCATGACGAAGGGCGTGGCCTCGCCGCGCAGCAGGGTAGACTTGAATAGCAGGGCCGACAGGAAGGCCAAGGCGACACCGCTGCCGTAAATGGCCATGACGGCCGCCGCCGGATTAGCCGGAAAGAAGGCGCCGGCCAGCAGCACATAGATCGGCAGCTTGGCGCCGCAGCTCATGAAGGGCACCACCAGCGCCGTGACGATGCGATCGCGGGTGCCGCGCAGGGTGCGGGTGGCCATGATGGCCGGCACCGAACAGCCAAAGCCCAAGATCATCGGCAGGAACGACTGGCCGTGCAGGCCGAAGATATGCAGGAATTTATCAGTTATAAAAGCGACACGGGCCATGTAGCCAGTATCCTCCAGGATGGACAGCAGGAAGAACAGAATGATAATCAGAGGCACGAAACTGAAAACACCACCGATGCCGCCAATGATGCCGTCCACCACCAGTGAACGCAGCAGACCTTCGGGCAATAGCCGACCGGCCAGTCCGCCCAGTACACCAAACAGGCTGTCCATCCAGCCCACCGGCGCCTCGCCCAGGGCGAAGGTCAGCTTGAAAACGCCCCACATCACCAGCAGGAAAAACGGCAGCCCCAGCAGTCGGTTCATCAGCACCTTATCGATGTTCTCGGTCAAGGTCTGCCGGGTGACCAGGCGGCGGGTGACCGTTTCCTGAACCGCGCCATGCACGAAGGCGTAGCGTTGCTCGGAAACGACGATTTCAGCGTCCCGGCCGAAGTGTTGTTCCAGCCAATGGGCGCTCTCTTCCGCCAGGCGGCGCACCGCCGCGCCTTGTAGATGGTCAGCCAGGCGGGCATAGGCGTCGACGTCTTTTTCCAGCAGCTTGATGGCCAGCCAGCGCAGTGGATAGCGCGCCAAAAAGACCGTGTCAGCCTGAAGTAGCGCTACCAGGCCGGCCAGCCGCTCCTCCAGCTCGCTGCCGTAATTCAGCTGGTGCCGGCTGGCCTCGGCCAGGCTGGCCGGACTGACGGCGTCGGCCAGAGCCAGTGCCGCCTGTAGCAGATCCTCGATACCGCGATCCTGCGAGCCGACGGTGCGCACCAACGGTATGCCCATCAGGCGCGATAGCTGGGCGGCGTCGATCTGGACGCCGGCTGCCTCGGCCTCGTCGGCCATGTTAAGAGCGCCGATGACCGGGACACCCAGTTCCTTGAACTGCAGGCACAGGTAAAGGTGGCGCTCCAGATTGCTGGAGTCCATGACGTCGATCACCACGTCGGGTTTCTCGTTGAGCAGGAAGTCGCGCGCCGCCACCTCGTCCGGCGAGTAGGCCGTTAGGCTGTAGGTGCCCGGCAAGTCGACCACCAGCAGCTGGCGGTCGCGAAAGCGGCAGTGGCCCTCACGTTTCTCAACGGTGACGCCTGGGTAATTGCCGACCTTGTGGTGGGCACCGGTGATGGCGTTAAAAATGGTGGTCTTGCCACAGTTCGGATTGCCGGCGATAGCCACGATGAGGCGTTCTTTCATGGCTGGACGTCTCCAGTAACCTCGTCCGGATCAAGGCAGGTGACACGGGGCCGGGCGCGGGGCCGAGTACCGGCCGGCGCCGGTGCATCCTCACAAACGTGGCAAGCCGCCGCCGGCCGCCCCTTCCCGCGGCCTTGTCCCCCGCCCAGAGCGCGACGCGAACCGTGCGGCGCGTATTCCAGCACCTCGATCTCCACGGCGGCCGCCTCACTGTAGCGAACCAACAGCTGGTAGCCGCCGACGCAGACGTGCAGCGGGCCATGCAGGAAGCCGCAACGCATCACCGTGCCCTCCGATCCGTTAGTAAATCCCATGTCGGCCAAACGTCGGCCGGTTTCGCGGCCGGTATGAATGGACACTACCTTAAATCTATCGAAAGCCCGCAACTCGGACAGCATCATGGCAACCTCCAGTCAGGCGGAATGGCTCGCTTCATCCTATCCACCTCACAATCAAAGTATAATGATAATCATTATCAATTGCAAGGAGTCTAAATGCCCTTTCCATGTAGGCAAAGCCCCTGCTAAGGTCGCCGCCAAACTTACAAACAGAAAGGCAGCCTGCCGACTGTTTCGATACTTGCACAATCGCTAACTTTAAACACAGAGACAATCCGCCCGGCCGGCTCATGAAAATGGTTCTACGCGGCAGAAACTGCTACTCGACAAGTCGATGTATTTCGTACCTGAGGTTACCACAAAAAGCGGATCGAGAAGGCCTACTCGTGTACTCCGCCGGAGAAATTTCCAACCTCAATATCTTCCTGGATGTCGGCATAGCCATGGAGTTTAGCATTTTCCGGTTTTTTTCGGGGTTGGACCGAATTTCTACAATAATTTCGGTACAGTGCCGCTTCTGCAAGCCGGGTTAAATGCCAAGGTCAATTTTGACGTCGTAATCGGCCCCGTCAAGGTTGGACTTTCCCGCCTTATGACCCTGGCTATCGGTTCAGACCTGGTGGTAAACACCGCGACCGGCATGCCAGGACTGGTCTATGGCAGCGTCACCTACACCCAGCGAACCCGGGCCACGGAAATCGGCAACCTGGAATTTGCGGTCAGCAAAAAAAACATCAATGTGCCGATTTGGGCAGGTAGCGCTGCCATCGTGGTCGGCGGAGTCTTGGTCTTCGTGCGGGAAAAACGACACTAGCCAATTGCAACAATGCGCTGGCCGCGCCTTCGATCCGTACCGACGGATCAAAGACGCGGTTTTTATCAAAACTGTTGTTCAGGAGCGTTGCTTGGCGGCGCAATCCGGACAAAGGCCAAACAGTTCCATGCGGTGGCCGCTGGGCTGGAAACCGTAGCGTTCATAGACCGCTTTCTGGGCAGCCTCGATAGGCCCATCGACGAACTCGATGACGCGGTCGCACTGGATGCAGCTCAAGTGATCGTGGTGGGCGTGTCGCCAGGCGTGCTCGTATTGGCGCGGGCCATCATCGCGACATGCCTCGCGCGCCAGCCCGGCGTCGGTGAAAAGCCGGATGTTGCGAAATACGGTAGCCTGGCCGATACCCGGGTCCAGCTGGCGAACGGCCTCGTACAGGTGCTCGGCGGTAACGTGGCTTTCCATGGACAGAAAAGCGTCCAGGATGGTCTGGCGGGCTTTGGTCATCTTGAGGTCGTGCTCCCGCAGGTAACGCTCCAAAACCTGTTGTTCGTCCATCGGCTGATCCGGCCTCCCCGCCGGCGGTGTCCGCGACAGTGACCCGGCGGCCTTAACCACCTTCCCGCTGCCAGCTTTGTTCATTATACTGCCTAAATGGCTTCGAGTATACTGTGGTACGATTTGGAAACCTTTGGCCTCGATCCGCGCCACGACCGCATTGCCCAGTTTGCCTGCCTGCGAACCAACCTGGAGCTGGAACCGCTGTCGGCCGGCCTGACGCTGTACAACCGCATCACGCCCGACTACCTGCCCTCACCCCATGCTTGCCTGGTGCACGGCCTTACGCCGCAACACACCCAGGCCGAAGGACAATGCGAGTACGAGCTAGCCAAGGCGCTGCGCGGTGAAATGATGCTGCCGGGCACCTGCGTGGCCGGCTATAACTCGCTGCGCTTCGACGACGAGTTTGTACGCAACCTATTTTACCGTAACCTATTTGACCCGTACGAGCGAGAATGGTCCAACGGCAACTCGCGTTGGGACGTGATAGATTTATTCCGGGCGGCGCGTGACCTGCGGCCGGAAGGCTTTGAATGGCCGGTCGACGAGGTGGGCAAGCCGGTATTCAAGCTGGGGGCCCTGGCCGCGGCCAACGGCATCCCTTTGGAAAGCGCCCATGATGCCCTGCACGACATCACGGCTACCATCCTGCTGGCCAAGACCCTTAAAGACCGCCAACCCAAGCTGTACAGCTGGTACTGGCGGCACCGTGGCAAGGAAGCGCTGCGGCCGTTGATCAACCTGGGCCAGCCGCAGGTGCTGCTCCATACCAGCGCCATATACACCAGCCGGGAGGGCTGCACCGCGCCGTTGCTGCCGGTGGGGGCCATCCCCGGCCGGCGTAATTCCATCGTAGCCGTCGACCTGCGCTTCGATCCGCAGCCGCTCCTGGATATGGACGTAGCCGAACTGCGCGGCCGCCTGTTTTCAGGCGGCGATATCAGCGCCGAGATGGGTCCGCTCTTCGCCAGCGTGGCCGGCGTTAAAATCCCGCTAATGGAGATCAACCTCGGCCGCTGCCCCTTCCTGTCGCCGCTGTCGGCGCTGGACCAAGCCGCCGGGAAACGGCTGCGCATCGACCGCGCGCAGTGTGCCGAACGCTCCAGGCGGCTACTGGCCGCGCCGGGTCTCATCCAGAAACTGGCGGCCATCTTCGCCGACTCTCCGCGGCCACGCGCCGAAGTCGACCCCGACCACGCCATCTACTCAGGCGGCTTCTTCCGTGACGAAGACCGCGAGGCCATGGCCGCCGTCCACGACGTCATCGCCAGCCTGGGGCCGGCCGCGGCCCGGGAGCGGCTGCGCCAGGTCAGCTTCGGCGACCAGCGCCTGCCGACTATGCTGCGGCGCCTCTACGCCCGCAACTGGCCAGAGCTGGCCGGCCAGCGCGAGGCCGAGCGCTGGCGCGCCTTCTGCGCCGCCCGGCTGTTGCACCCCGGAGTGGACGGCGCTACCGACTACGCTTTGTTCAACAAGCAGTGCGACAGCCTGCTGGCCAGCGTCGACTGCCCGCCGGAGGACCGCGCCCTGCTGCTGGAATTGCAAGCCTGGCGACGCCAGCTGGATGCCGATATTTTGAGCTACGCCCCGCCGACCGGCGGCAACGAAAGGACAGCATGAGCGACCTGACCGACGGCCGGAGCGCGCGCCGCCATTTTTTCACCGACCTACTCCGCATCGCCTTGCCTATTGCCCTGACCAACTTGGTCATTTCGTCGGTCAACCTGGTGGACACCATTATGGTCGGACGCCTGGGCGCTACCGAGTTGGCGGCGGTGGGCTTGGGCAACCAGGTCTACTTCCTGCTCATCCTGATGCTGTTCGGCGTCAGCACCGGCGCCGGCGTCTTCGTGGCCCAATTCTGGGGCAAGCAGGATGTGGCCGGCATCCGCAAGACGGTCGGCCTAGGCCTGGTGCTGGCCCTGGCCATCTCGGCCGCCTTCACCGCCGCGGCGCTCGTTCTGCCCCGCGGCATCCTGGGACTATACAGCCGCGACCCGGCCGTTATCGCCGCCGGCGCCGACTATCTGTCCATCGTGGCTTGGAGCTACATCCCGGCCGCAGTCTGCTTCTGTTTCTCCATTGCCCTGCGCGGCGTGGAGCAAGTACGGCTGCCTTTGGTGGCCACGGTCATCAGCCTGCTGACCAACGTCGCCCTCAACTGGGTGCTGATCTTCGGGCATTTCGGTTTTCCGGCCCTGGGCGTGCGCGGCGCGGCCATCGCCACCGTCATCGCCCGGGCGCTGGAAACCGTCATCACCCTCGGTGCCAGCTACCTGAAGCGCCTGCCGCCGGCCGGCAGCCTGCGCCAGTTCATGGCTTGGCGCGGCGCCTTCGCGGCCCGCTATTTCAAGATCGCCGCGCCGGTGGTGCTGAACGAAACGGCCTGGGCCCTGGGCATGACGGTCTACAATTCGATCTTCGCGCGCATTAACACCAACGCCATCGCCGCCTACAACGTGGTGGACACGGTCAGCCGCCTGGCTATGGTGCTGTTTCTGGGCACGGCCAACGCCGCGGCCGTCATGCTGGGCAAGTGCATCGGCGAAGGCGACCGGCCACGCGCCTTTGCCTGGGCGACGCGCTTTGCCTGGCTGGCGCCGTTGCTGGGCCTCGGCATGTCGGCCCTGCTCCTGCCGGTGCCGCTGCTGTTGCCGCATCTGTTCAGCATCGATGCCAGCGCCCTGGCCCAGTCGGCGCGCATGATACTGGTGCTGGCTGCGGTCTTCCCCTTCAAGGTTTTCAACCTGCACCTGATCGTCGGCATCTGCCGCTCCGGCGGCGACACCCGTTTCGGGGCCTTCTTCGACATTTTCGGCGTCTGGGGGCTGGGCGTGCCGCTGGCCTTACTGGGCGCCTTCGTCCTCAAGCTGGCGCCCTGGCAGGTCTACGTCCTGCTCAACTGCGAAGAAGTGATAAAAATGTTCTGGGGCTTGTGGCGTCTGCGCAGCCGCCGCTGGCTGAACGACGTCACGGCCTGAACATAAGGCGCGCCTCAGGCGCGTGGCGTTTGCGCAGACAACCCGTCGAGACCGGCCCAGCCGCCCAGCGGCTCGGCCGGCGGCTGGTAAGCGCCGGGACCGACCGCCTCCAGGGCGGCGCTTTTAGCCAGCACTTCCTGTTCCATGGCCTGACGATATTTTGCCAGGCGACCGGACAAGCCGGCGTCGGCCGTAGCCACGATCCGGGCCGCCAACAGGCCGGCATTCTTACCGCCATCGACGGCTACCGTGGCCACCGGGATGCCATCCGGCATCTGGACGATGGACAGCAGTGAATCGAGCCCGTCCAGCGTCTTGCTGCGCACCGGCACGCCGATCACCGGCAGGTCGGTCATGGCGGCCGTCATACCCGGCAGGTGAGCTGCCCCGCCCGCGCCGGCGACAATCACCTTGAGACCGCGGCGGGACGCGCCGCTGGCATAATCGTACAGACGGGCCGGCGTGCGATGCGCCGAGACGATCAGCATCTCGTAGGCCACGCCCAGCCGCTCGAGGATGTCGGCCGCCGGCTTCATGACCGGCAAATCGGAATCGCTACCCATGATGACGCCCACCAGAGGCTTGTTCGAATTGTTCATGGCCAACAGTATAAAAAAAAGCGACGGCTTGTGCAATCGAGCCGCGCTCGCCGCGTCAATCCGTCTCGTCAACTCGGCTCGTCAGCCCGCCTGGTCATCTAGCCTTGAGGATGGCCCGGACAACCAGTAAGCCGAGGCCGACCCACAGCAGGATGAACAATCCGGCAACTACCCAGTTATCCTTCAGATGAATCGGTTCAACCTCGGCACGGGCGCGGGCCTCGACCATCACCGCCTTCGGGATGAGGGCGATGGCCAGGCCGAGCAGCAGCGGCAGGATCAGCAGGTCATCCAGGTAGCCGATAATCGGTATAAAGTCCGGAATCAAGTCGATCGGACTCAGCGCGTAAGCCAGACAGACGATAATGATGATCTTCAGCAGCCAGCCAACCGACGGATGCCGGTAGGCGTAGTAGATGGCGGTCATCTCGTGCTTAAGCCGGGCCACTTTTTCCTTGAGCACTTCGAGCACTTTCATGGTCAAACCCCGCCGATTTCTTTCATTGTTATTTAGCGACTATACAACCGGCACAACACCTGCAGCCGATCCCAAGCCTTGGACTTCAGGTCGCGCGGCCTAAGCCGCCAGCTCCAGTTGCGGCCCAGTGTGGACGGCGTGTTCATGCGCGTCTCGCGGCCGCTCTCCAGGATGTCTTGGGCCGGCAGAATGGCCACCCGGGCCACCGAGCGCAGGATCTCGCGCACCAGCGCGGCGCACAGATTTTTCGGCTGCCAGCCAAGATAGTCGTGCACCAGCGCCAGTTCGCGTCTGGCCGCGTCCTGGTCGGCCGGCAGGTCGCCCTCCGGCGACACATAGCGCCCCACCAAGGTGTCGTTGTCGTGCGTGCCAGTGTAGGCCACACAGTTCTCGACGTAGTTGTGGGGCAAGAAACTGTTACTGGCGTCCAACGAGCGGCCATCGGGGCCACAACCGAAGGCAAACTGCAGGATGCGCATTCCGGGCAAGCCGAAGTCGTCGCGCAAAGAGCGCACCTCGTCGGTGATAACGCCCAGGTCCTCGGCGATGATCGGCAGGTCCACGCCCAGCTCGCGCTGCAAGGCCGTAAACAGTTCCCGGCCGGGCGCCTTCTCCCAGCGGCCGTGCCGAGCGGTCCGGGCGCCAGCTGGCACAGCCCAATAGGCCTCAAAGCCGCGAAAATGGTCGATGCGGACCATATCGTACCAACGCAGCGCCTGACGCAGGCGACTTGTCCACCAGGCAAAAGCCTGGCGCCGGTGGGCCGGCCAGTCGTAGAGCGGGTTTCCCCATAATTGCCCGTCGGCACTGAAGTAGTCGGGCGGGACGCCGGCCACGGCCAAAGGCTGCAAATGCTTGTCTAGCTGGAAGAATTCCGGCGCCGCCCAGACATCGGCCGAGTCCAGGGCGGCGAAGATCGGCAGGTCGCCAACGATGGCCACGCCATGCCGGTTGGCGTAAGCCTTGAGCGCCTCCCATTGCCGGAAGAAAAAGAATTGCTGGATGCGGTATGACTCCACCTCGTCAGCATGGCTGGCCCGCCAGTCCTCCAGGGCTTCCGGTCGACGTTGTTGCAATGCTACCGGCCAGGCCAGGTTCCAGATCGATACGCCGCCGCCCTGGGCCTGGGCCGCGGCCTCATGGACGGCCTTGATGGAACGGAAGAGCGCATAGTCGTCTAGCCAGTGCCGTTCGCGCGCCAGGAATTCCCGGTAGGCAGCCTTGTTGCCGCGCTTGCGCTGGAAAGTCGCCGCTGCCTTGCGCAAGAGCGGCAGCTTCCGGTTGACCAGGCGGCCGTAATCGACCGGCGCATGGCTGATATCCAGCAGGCTAGACAGGTCACTGCGGGTCAACAGGCCATCCTTCCAGAGCGTCTCGACGTCAATCAGAAGCTCATTGCCGGCAAAACTGGAAAAGGCGGCGTAAGGCGAATCGCCATAACCGGTGGGGCCAAGCGGCAGAATCTGCCAGATTTTTTGCCCACTGGCGACCAGTCGGTCGACGAAGGCCAGGGCGGCCGGTCCCAGATCGCCGATACCGTATTTGCCGGGTAACGAGGTGATATGGAGGAGAATACCGCTGCATCTGCCGATCTTCATGAAAGCCTCCGATCAAGCCGGCTCAGGGCCGGTTCAAGAAATAGCGCAGGATGCGGTGATGGTCGGCAAAAAATTGCCCGCCGGCGTCGGCCACCAAGCGCAGCGGAAACCATAGGGCCTCGGCCGCGTCGTCCCCGGGCCGCAGAGTGGGCAATTCGGGTCGGCAGCCCAAATCATACAAAGAAGCCTGCGTGATCATCCGCCCCCGGGCATCGCGCTGCGGCTCGTCGAACAGCTGGGCGAGCTTGAAGCGGCCATCCAACAAGCCACCGTCCAGACCGGTCTCCTCGACTAGTTCGCGCAGCCCGGCTTGGAGCAGGCTCTCGTTGGCTTCCAGGAAGCCGCCTGGAAAGGCTAGCAGCCCCTTGCCGGGCTGGCGGCCGCGCCGCACCAGCAACACGTGGCCGGAGCACAATACCACCGCGTCGGCGGTAACGAAAACCGGCGGATAAGGCGCGTTCGCCCACTGGTGGCGATAAGCCTCTACCGCCGCGTATTCTTCGCTGAAGGCGGCGAACTCGGCGCTGCCGGCCCAGCCACCGAGGTAGTCCAGAATAGCCGGTTCTACCAGGCTCTGCAGCCGGGCTGAATCAGTCGGCCGGCCGCTCAGGTGGCCTGTCGCTGGGCCGGCTGCTTGGTCAACGCCGGCTGAGGGCTGACCGAATTCCTCGAACATGGCTCGCCGGACGGCGGTAGAATTATAGTCGCCCTGAACCGCCAACTCGACCAGCGGCCACTCCGGAAAATGCTTGAGATAAAAGCTGCTGGCATCCTTGAATGCGCCGACCAGAGCCACCCGGGCATTTGGCCGGGCGTCCAGGTTCAGGCAGGCCTGCACCTGGTTTTTAACAGTAACCAGCCACTCGTTCAGGTTGTAGGCGCTATCGTTGATAGGCACGCAGCGCACCGTCGCCGGCAACCCGCTGGCCAGACGCTTGATCATAGCCTGCCGTTGCCCAAAGCTAAACGGATTGCGCGTAGAGGGGGCGGCATCGGCCGAACCCAGGGCGACTATCAGGCAGTCGGCCAAGGCGGCGGCCTGTCGAATCAGGGCGACGTGCCCGCGGTGCGGTGGCTGAAAACGGCCAATGTACACGGCATAATCATAGGCCTTGGCTGGCATAAATCCCCTTCCGCTCCCCGATTGTGATTAGCTTGCGTCCAGTGTATTATACGGCGCGGAAAAAAACCAGCGCGCAGGAGACCACCGTGAACCATGCAACCATCGATACGCCAGCCAATTTCGCCTTTGCCAGCCGGGCCGACGAAGACAAGGCCGGCGACGCTGGCTTACGAACGCTCCAAATCGGCCGCGCCAAGCTGTCCCTCCACCTGAGCGCTGCCGGCGACAATGTCTTCCGTGTACAGTTGACCGGTAAGCGTTGGCCGGACGGCAATCCCTCCTGCGCCCAACTAACAAGCGCCGAATTCGCCGGACGGCCTTCCAGCGCCACCTGCCGCATCGCGCCGGACGCCAGCCTGAACCTCGAGCTGGCTGGCCATACCATCCTGGAAGGCAGTAGTGGCCAGACCTTCGGCCTCAACGGCGCCAAATGGCTGCTTAGCCTAACCTACGATCCAGCCTGCCGTTATTTCGGTCTGGGCGGCAAAAACCTCGGCTTTGAACTTTCCGAACAGCGCGGGCTGTTCTGGAACACCGACGGCCAAGCCGATGCCAGCGCCTTTACTAGTCGCCAAGCCTTGGCCACGGCGCAAGACAGCAGCTTTCCGGTTCTGATTATCCGCAAACCGCTACCACAGGCCCCGGCCGCCGCTTCAAATAAGCAGCAGGCGGCCCCCGCCCGGGCAGTTTGGATCGGCCTGGTCATCAATAGTTCATACCCCAGCTTCATTAACACCGGCGCCGGCGACAACCGCTTCGGTCCAGCCTCGACGCCCTTCGAGCGGCGGCTCTACGTCGGGGCGGTCGACGGCGAACCGGATGTCTACCTAGTGGCCGACGAGACGGCGGCCGGCCTGATCCGCAAACTGCAGGCCCTTCAGGGCCGAATGGAGCGGCCACCGCTCTGGGCGCTCGGCCATCATCAATCGCGCAGCGCCTCCCGTTCCTACGACGACCTCGACCGCCTAGCCCGCGAATTCGAGAGCCGAGGCATCCCCAACGACGGGCTGTGGCTGGATATCGACTATATGGAAGACTTCCGGGTTTTCACCATCAACAAAAAGTATTTTTGGAACCCGCCGGAACAAGTTGAGGAATTACGCAAACGCGGCTTCCAGGTAGTGCCCGTTCTCCAGCCCGGTCTGCGCCGCGACCCTACCTATATCGAATACCAAGAGGCCGTCGCCAAGAATCTGTTGTGCAAGACACCGGAAGGCCAGCCCTTCGTCGGCTTTGCCTGCCCTGGCTACGCGGTTTTCCCCGATTTCGCCCTGTCGGCCGCGCGGCGTTTCTGGACCGATCGGGTGACGCAATTCGCCCGCCTGGGCTTCGCTGGCTTCTGGTTGGACGCCAATGCTCCGGCCAGCGGCTCAGTCCCGCTCGAGGACATGCTGTTCAACCAGGGCAAGCTGAACCACGGAAGCTGGCACAATCAATATGCCCTGGCCCTGGCCGAGGCGACCAGGCAAGGCCTGTTGAACGCCCACCCGGACCGTCGTCCCTTCGTGCTATCCCGCTCCGCCTTCCTGTCGATGAGCCGACAAGCCGCCACCTGGAATGGCCAGCCGCTGGCAACCGACAGCCAGCTGGCCGGCTCGATAGCCTCCGCCCTTAACCTGAGCGTTTCCGGGATGCCGTTTAACGGTCCAGCTATCCTGGGCGGCGCCAGTGCTGGTGACAGCAGCGACGGCGACCGCCTACGCCGCTGGTATCAGGCCACATTCCTGTTCCCCTTGCTCCGCAATCACAGTCAGTCAAGCTCAAGCGGCGCGATGGGGGCCAATGACTCGGTCGCCAGTACCGACGCGGATCCTTGGAACCGCGACCGCAAGACCATCGCCGCCATCACCGCCTTCATCCGTTCGCGTTACAAACTGATGCCATATTTGTATAACGTTTTCCTGGAGCAGGAAACGGCCGGAGATCCAATATTGAGGCCGCTCTGGTATCACTGCGACGAGGACTGGACCCTTGCGGCGGCCGACAGCTATACGCTAGGGCGGGACCTGTTGCACGCACCCCTCTTGAGCGGGAAGCATACCAGCCATCGCGTCCAGCTCCCGGCCGGCCGCTGGTTTTCATTTTGCGATGGCCGTTGGCTCAGTGGTGGCTCCCACTTGGTCAAACCAGGCACCTCAACGCCGCTCTTTGGCCGGGTCGGTAGCGTCTTGCCGCTCCGGGCAGGCCTGCCAACCGACAGCCGGACAGACTTGCGTACCATCGACCTATTGATCCTGGCCGAAGCCACCGGGCGCGACGCGGCCGCGCTAACCTTCACGGCTAGCTACTTGGCCGACGACGGCCACAGCTTCGCCTACCGCAGCGGCGCCCAAAGCGGCCTGTGCCTATCCCTCAGCATCGAGCGCGACACGATCCGCCTCGAAACCCGACAGGAGGAAACCGGCTACGGCCTAATCCAGTTCCGGCTACTGCTGCCGGTGGCTTCCGCAGTGCGCAAGCTGTACCTAAATGGCGAAAAACAGCCCCTGAAGCGCGAAATCTTGCCGCTAGTCGGCCGCAAGTTGGCTGTCTACGCCAGTCCGACTTCCCCAGCCAGCCTTTCCTACTAACGCCGTGCCCTGAACCTCCAGGCCTAACCTTCCGCAAGCGCTGCCTTCCGCGGATCGCTGCGGGCCGGGCTGGGTAAAACCGGCCGCGCACCGGCCAGCCTTTACGCCAAAGCCAAAAAAGCCGCCCCCCAAGGGAGCGGCTTTCTAGTTGCCTGACCTGTAGCTCACCGTTGTCGGCGAACCTGCAGGAAAGACAAAACTCAGTCCAGGATTTCGACAACCTGGCCGGAAGCCACGGTACGACCGCCCTCGCGGATAGCGAACTTGAGGCCTTTTTCCATGGCAATCGGGTAGATCAGCTCGGCACCGATCTCGGTATTGTCACCGGGCATGACCATTTCCTTACCTTCGGGCAGGGTAACGGCACCGGTGATGTCGGTGGTGCGGAAGTAGAACTGGGGACGATAGCCGGAGAAGAAGGGAGAGTGGCGACCACCCTCTTCCTTGCTCAGAACGTAAATCTGCCCGCGGAACTTCTTGTGCGGGGTGATAGTGCCCGGCTTGGCCAGAACCTGTCCGCGCTCAACTTCTTTCTTGTCGATACCGCGCAGCAGGGCGCCGATGTTATCGCCGGCCTGACCTTCGTCCAGCAGCTTGTTGAACATCTCGACGCCGGTACAAACGGTCTTCTTGGTGGCCTTAATACCGACGATCTCGACTTCTTCGTTCACCTTGACAATACCGCGGTCGATCTTGCCAGTTACCACGGTACCGCGGCCGGAGATCGAAAAGACGTCTTCGATCGGCATCAGGAACGGCTTGTCGATGGCCCGCTCCGGATCGAGGAAGAAGGAGTCCATGGCATCAAGCAGTTCCTGAATGCACTTGGTGGACTCGGCGTTGTCGAGCTCGGTCATGGCCTTGAAGGCCGAACCCTTGATGATCGGGGTCTTGTCGCCGGGGAAGCCGTAGAAATTGAGCAAATCGCGGATTTCTTCCTCGACCAGCTCGACCAGTTCCGGATCGTCCAGCAGGTCGACCTTGTTGAGGAACACGATCATGGCAGGGACGCCGACCTGGCGGGCCAACAGGACGTGCTCGCGGGTCTGCGGCATGACGGAGTCGGGGGCGGAAACGACCAGGATGGAACCGTCCATCTGGGCGGCGCCGGTGATCATGTTCTTGATATAGTCGGCATGACCGGGGCAGTCGATATGGGCGTAGTGGCGCTTGTCAGACTGGTACTCAAGGTGGCGGGTATTGATGGTGATACCGCGGGCCTTCTCTTCCGGCGCGTTGTCGATATCGTCATATTTCATGACCTTGTCGCCGAATTTCCGACCGCAATACATGGTGATGGCGGCGCTGAGCGTGGTCTTTCCATGGTCGATATGGCCGATGGTACCGACATTCATGTGGACTTTATTCCGCTGGAACTTCTCTTTAGCCATTGATATCCTCCTAGACTAATTTACGGAAAACGGAGACCAGCTTTCCGCCAGTCCCATCATTATATAAGGCAGGTACAGTCTTTTCAAGTCCTGTAGCCTGCCCGGTCTTGTACATGGTACGAGACAGGCCAGATTACCAACGATAGTGAGCGAAAGCCTTATTGGCTTCGGCCATACGATGGGTATCTTCCCGCTTCTTGACGGAGGTACCGGTATTGTTGAATGCATCGGACAGCTCGGCGGCCAGGCGGTCGGCCATTGATTTGCCGGAACGCTTGCGCGCGGCGGTTATCACCCAACGCATCGCCAGTGCCTCGCGGCGAATGTCTCGGATTTCGATCGGCACCTGGTAGGTAGCGCCGCCAACGCGGCGCGACTTGACCTCAACCATCGGTTTGACGTTTTCCATGGCCTTGGTAAAGGCTTCCAGGGCCGGAGCGCCGGATTTCTCCTGCAATTTGGCCAAGGCGTCATACATGATGGCGGAGCAGATCGATTTCTTGCCTTGCCACATCATGCGGCAGACAAATTTGGTAACAGCCAAGCTGTTGTACCGGGCATCGGGTTGATGGCCGCGGTCGATAGTCTTCTTTTTCCTACCCACGTTGTGCCTCCCTTAAGCCTTCGGCCGCTTGGCGCCGTATTTGGAACGGGAGCGCTTGCGGTCAGCGACGCCGAGGGTATCCTTGGCGCCACGGATGATATGATAACGAACACCTGGCAAGTCCTTGACGCGGCCACCGCGAATAAGGACGACGGAGTGCTCCTGAAGGTTGTGGCCGACTCCCGGAATATAGGCGGTCACTTCGACACCATGGGAAAGGCGGACGCGTGCCACCTTGCGCAGGGCGGAGTTCGGCTTCTTCGGGGTGACGGTCATGACGCGCGTACAAACGCCGCGTTTTTGCGGGCACTCATCGAGGGCCGGGCTCTTTGTCTTCCAGATGGTCTGACGACGACCAAACCGGACTAACTGGTTAATTGTAGGCATGAAACCTGAATCTCCTGATTTTAGCCGAACCTCAGCATGATCCGGCGGTATCTTGGTACACGAGAAACTATATCAGCGCGCCGATAGAACGCGCCAAGTTGATACAATAAAGAAAAGCATGCCATCATGTCAACTGCCCCAGGCAGGATATACTGGTTTGGCCCGGGGGACCAGGCGGCCGGGGTGGCAATTCCATCCCGGCCGCCTGGTAATTACTCCTCTTCCTCGGTGACCGGGCTGAAGCCCTCGTCATTCTCAAAGGCGGTATCTTCCTCGAATTCGACCTCATCCTGGTAGGGATAACCGTTCTGGTCGAAACCGTCCGGGATGGCCGCCAGTTCACGCTCCCGCTTACGCTGCTCGATGACTTCGGTAACGTAGGTATCGATATCCTCGTGCTCGTTGTCGGACAGCTTGACCATCTTGTACTGGCGCATGCCGGTACCGGCCGGAATGAGGTGGCCGATGGCGACGTTCTCCTTCAAGCCGTGCAGGGTATCGACGGCGCCGGCGATGGCTGCGTCGGTCAGTACCTTGGTGGTCTCCTGGAAGGAGGCGGCCGAGATGAAGGAGTCGATCTTCAGGGCGGCGCGGGTGATGCCGATCAGCAGCGGACGGGCCACGGAAGGCTGACCGCCTTCGGCGGTAACGCGGCGGTTCTCCTCGTGGAAGCGGTACTTGTCAATGTGCTGGCCATAGATGAAGCGGGTATCGCCGGGGATGACGATTTCCACTTTCTTCATCATCTGGCGCACGATGACGCCGATGTGCTTGTCGTTGATGGTGACGCCCTGGATGCGGTAGACCTGCTGAATCTCGTCCATGATGAAGCGCTGGCAGGCATGCTCGCCAGAAATGGCCATGATCTCATGCGGGCTCGGGTTGCCGTCGCACAGCTTGTCGCCGGCCTCGACCGAGTCGCCGTCGCGCACCAGAAGGCGGCGTCCGACGGGCACCAGATGCTTGAACTCGCGGTTGAAGATATCGACTACCACGATAACGCGCTTGCCCTTGACGATGCCGCGGAAGGCTACTTTACCGGCTACCATGGCCAGCACGGTCGGGGTCTTGGGTTTGCGGGCCTCGAAAAGCTCGCCGACGCGCGGCAGGCCGCCGACGATATCGAGGGCGCGGGCGCCTTCTTTCAGGGTCTTGGCCACGATCTTGCCGGCCTTAATGGCCTCGCCGTCGTCGACGTTCAGGTAAGCGCCGCCCGGCAAGAGGTAAGTGATAATTTCGTTACCAGCCTCGTCGGTGATGACCAGGCGCGGCTGCTTGGTTTCGCGCTCGCCGGTGGAATCGGTGATCTTCTTCTCGACGTTGCCGGTATCCTCGTTGATCTCGTTCTTGAGCGTCGAGCCTTCGATGATATCCTCGTAGCGGACATAACCATCGTGCTCGGAGATAATCGGGTCGGCGAAGGGATCAAACATGGCCAAGGCGGTACCGGCGGCGACGACGTCACCTACCACGGCGTACATCTCGGAGCCGTTGCGAACCTCGGACCTCAGTTCCTGGGCGATGGACAGAAATTTCTTGCCGGCGACGCGGGCGTAGGAAATATCGGTGGCGATGACGAAGGTCCCATTTTTGCGCTTGATGAGCTGGTCGCCCTTCAGGATGCGGCGACCGTCTTCGATGAGCGGCTTGTCGCCGGCCTCCAGGTTCCACTCGCCAAACACCTTGCTGACCGTGATGTAGCCTTTGCGCGTGAAGAGCAGCCGGCCGTTGGGCAGGGTAACGTGGAGGCCTTCGATGGCCTGCACCAGCACCGGGTACTTGAAGGCGATGCGGTTCTCTTCGGAGGCCTTAGTAGCCGCGCCACCGATATGGAAGGTACGCATCGTCAGCTGGGTACCGGGCTGGCCGATCGACTGGGCGGCGATAATGCCGACAGCCTCGCCGATGTCGACGGTGCGGCCGGTAGCCAGGTTGCGGCCGTAGCACTTGCGGCAGACGCCGTGGCGGGCTTCGCAGGTCTGCACGGTACGGATGGTAACCGACTCGACGCCAGCCTGCTCGATAGCCTCGGCGACTTCCTCGGTTATTTCCTGGTTGACGTCGACGATGGTCTCGTCGGTGATGGGATGGCGGATGCGTTCCAGGGTATAGCGGCCGATGATGCGTTCGCGCAGCGTCTCGATGATTTCCTCGCCGTCTTTAATGGCGGTGTTGAGGATACCGTTGATGGTGCCGCAGTCGTCGATATTGACCACCACGTCCTGGGCGATATCGACCAGGCGGCGGGTCAGGTAACCGGCGTCGGCGGTCTTGAGGGCCGTGTCGGCCAAGCCCTTACGGGCGCCGTTGGTCGAGATGAAGAACTCAATAACCGACAAGCCTTCCTTGAAGTTGGAGCGGATCGGCAGCTCGATGATATCTCCGCCTGGCTTGGCCATCAGGCCGCGCATGCCGGCCAGCTGGCGAATCTGGTTCTTGGAACCGCGCGCGCCGGAGTGGGCCATCATGTGGATGTTATTGAAGCCGTTCTTGGAGGCCTCGAGGGTCTTCATCATCACCGCGGTGACATCCTCGTTGGTCTTGGACCAGACCTCGACCACCTGATTGTAACGCTCTTCCTGGGTGATATGGCCAGCCAGGTACTGCTCCTGGATGCCCGCCACCTTGAGGTTGGCGGCGTCGATCATGGTATATTTTTCTTTGGGAATGATGATGTCATCCATGCCGATAGTGGCGCCGAAGAAGGTGGCGTACTTGAAACCCATGTCCTTGATGGCGTCGAGCATCACCACCGTGATGTACGAACCCTCGATGCGGTGCACCCACTCGATGAGCATACGGATGTCTTTCTCGGTCATCGAGTAGTTAATGTAGGCCACCTGGGGCGGCATGGCCTCGTTGAACAGCAGGCGCGCCGCCGTGGTGATGATCGGCTTGCCTTCATTCGCGGCGGGGTCTTCGACGCCCAGGCTCTTCCAGACCGGCCGCTTGGGCGCCGGAACCTTGATCATAGCCTCCCAGTCACAGAAACCGCTCTCGCAGGCCATGTAGGCTTCCTCGGGGCAGCTGTAGCGCTTGCCCTCGCCCTTGGCGCCCGGCTTGTCGCGCATCAGGTAATAGATACCCAGAACCATATCCTGCGACGGATAGACGATGGTCTTGCCGTTGGCGGGGTCGAGCAGGTTGCGCGAGCTGAGCATCAGCGACCAGCACTCGGACTGGGCGGCTGAGGTCAGCGGCACGTGTACCGCCATCTGGTCACCGTCGAAGTCGGCGTTGAAGGCCTTACAGACCAGGGGGTGCAGCTTAATGGCCTTGCCCTCGACCAGCACCGGCTCGAAGGCCTGGATACCGAGGCGATGCAGGGTAGGAGCGCGGTTCAACATGATGGGATGCTCGCGCACCACTTCGTCGAGCACGGCGAAAACTTCCTGGGTTTCCTGTTCGACCAGCATCTTGGCCTTCTTGATGTTGTAGACCACATCCTTCTCGACCAGTTTCTTCATTATAAACGGCTTGAACAGTTCCAGGGCCATCTTGGTGGGCAGACCGCACTGGTGCAACTTGAGTTCCGGGCCGACCACGATGACCGAACGGCCGGAGTAGTCGACGCGCTTGCCCAGGAGGTTCTGGCGGAAACGGCCTTGCTTGCCTTTTAGCATGTCGGACAGCGACTTGAGCGGCCGGTTGGAGGCGCCCTTGACAACGCGCTTCTTCTTGCTGTTGTCGAACAAGGCGTCGACCGCTTCCTGCAGCATGCGTTTCTCGTTGCGGATGATGATGTCCGGCGCGTTGAGGCCCTGTAGGCGGCGCAGACGGTTATTGCGGTTAATGACGCGGCGGTAGAGGTCATTGAGGTCGCTGGTGGCAAAGCGGCCGCCGTCCAGCTGGACCATCGGGCGCAGTTCCGGCGGGATGACGGGGATGGCGTCCAGGATCATCCATTCCGGCCGGTTACCCGAGCCGCGGAAGCTTTCCACGATCTCGATGCGCTTGAGCAGGCGCTTGTCGCTCTTGGCACCCTTCTCGATCATCCTGGCGCGCAGCTCGGCGGCCAGGTCGTCGAGATTGAGGCCCTCCAGCAACTGGCGGATGGACTCGGCGCCCATGCCGGCGCTGAAAGCGCCACCGAAGCGATCCTGAGCTTCGTTGTACTCTTCCTCGGACAAAAGCTGCATCGCCTTGAGGTCGGTGTCGCCGGCATCGATGACGATGAACTTTTCATAATACAGCACCGAGCGCAGGGCGGCCACCGGCAGATCCAGCAGCAGACCCATGCGCGACGGCACCGAGCGGTAGAACCAGATATGGGAAACAGGGCTGGCCAGCTCGATATGGCCCATGCGTTCGCGGCGCACCTTGAAGTGGGTCACTTCCACGCCGCAACGGTCGCAGATCACGCCCTTGTAGCGGATGGACTTGAACTTGCCGCAGAAGCACTCCCATTCCTTGGTGGTGCCGAAAATCCTCTCGCAGAACAAACCGTCTTTTTCGGGGCGCAGCGTGCGGTAATTGATGGTTTCGGGCTTTTTCACCTCGCCGTAGCTCCAGCTCCGGATGAGTTCCGGGCTGGCCAGGCGAATCATGATGCTGTCAAAGTCCTGGATATCTCTCATGTGAGCTCCCCTTTTAGAAGTTGCTGCTGGTCTTGGTTATCAGATCTTCATCGCGTTCGGTCAGGGCGATCTGCTTGTTCTTGGCGTCGAAGATGCGCATGTCCAGCGCCAGGCCGCGTAATTCCTGGACCATGACGTTAAAGGCCTCGGGCACGCCGGCGGCGGTGTGCGGCTCACCCTTGACGATAGACTCGTAGACCTTGGCGCGGCCGGTCATGTCGTCCGACTTGATGGTCAACAGTTCCTGTAGGACATTGGCGGCGCCGTAGGCCTCAAGCGCCCAGACTTCCATTTCACCCAGGCGCTGGCCGCCGAACTGGGCCTTGCCGCCCAGCGGCTGCTGGGTAACCAGCGAGTACGGGCCGGTGGAGCGGGCGTGCATCTTGTCGTCCACCAGATGGGACAGCTTCATGAAGTAGACCATGCCGACGGTAACCGGGTTCTGGAAGAACTCGCCGGTCTTGCCGTCGCGCACCTTGGTCTTGCAGGCGGCCGGCAGTCCGGCCAGCTTCAGCTTCTCTTCAATCATTTCCTGATCGGGCGACTGGAATACCGGGCAGCTATACCACTCGCCCAGGGTGGAGGCGGCCCAGCCCAGCTCGGTCTCCATAATCTGGCCGATATTCATGCGGCTGGGCACGCCCAGCGGATTCAGGCAGATATCCAGCGGCGTGCCGTCTTCGAGGTACGGCATTTCCTCGATGGGCAGGACACGGGCCACGATACCCTTGTTACCGTGTCGACCGGCCATCTTGTCGCCTTCCTTAAGCTTGCGCTTGGCGGCGATCAGCACCTTGACCACTTCCTCGACGCCGGGCGACAGGTCGTCGTTGGCCGAGCGGCGCAGCCGCTGCACGTCGATGATGGTGCCCTCGATGCCGTGCGGCACGCGCAGCGAGCTGTCGCGCACGTCCTTGGCCTTCTCGCCGAAGATGGAGTTGAGCAGCTTGAACTCGGGCGTAGTCTCGGTCTCGCTCTTCGGGGTGACCTTGCCCACCAGGATGTCGCCGGCCTTGATCTTGGCGCCCTGGCGGATGATGCCCTCGGCGTCCAGGTTGTCCAGGCTTTTCTCGCTGGTGTTGGGAATGTCGCGGGTGATGCGTTCCGGGCCAAGCTTGGTCTCGCGCACCTCGATCTGATATTCCTTAATGTGGATGGAGGTGAACATGTCTTCACGCACCACGCGTTCGGAGATCAGGATGGCGTCTTCGTAATTGTAGCCGTTCCACGGCACGAAGCCGGCGACGATGTTGCGGCCGAGGGCCAGCTCGCCGTCCTTGGTGGCCGGGCCGTCGGCGATGACCTGGCCCTTAAGCACCTTCTCGTCCAGCTTGACGATTGGCCGCTGATTGTAGCAGGTATCCTGGTTGGTGCGCTGATACTTGATGAGCAGGTATTCGTCGCGCGCTTCGGGGGCTTCGTCCGGCTGGACGTGGATCCGGAAGGCGTCGACGAAGGCGATCTTGCCGGCGCGCTTGGCCTTGAGCAGCACGCCGGAGTCATAGGCAATCTTGCTTTCCATGCCGGTACCGACGCGCGGCGGGTCGGTGAAGATGAGGGGAACGGCCTGGCGCTGCATGTTGGAGCCCATCAAGGCGCGGTTGGCGTCGTCGTGTTCCAGGAAGGGGATGAGGGCGGCCGAGACCGAAATGATCTGCTTGGGCGAGACGTCCATGTACTGCAGCTCGTCGGGGCGGCGGGTGGTATAGTCGCCCTGGTGGCGGCAGGAAACGCTGTCGCTCTCGAAGACGCCGGCGTCATCGACGCGGGCGCTGGCCTGGGCGATGAAGTATTTATCCTCGTCCATGGCCGACAGGAACTCGACGTCGGTGGTGGCCTTGCCATCGATGACCTTGCGGTAGGGAGTCTCCAGGAAGCCGTATTCGTTGACGGTGGTATAGCTGGCCAACGAGACGATCAGGCCGATGTTCGGGCCTTCCGGCGTCTCGATGGGGCACATGCGGCCATAGTGGGTATAGTGGACGTCGCGCACTTCGAAGCCGGCGCGGTCACGGGACAGGCCGCCGGGCCCCAGGGCGTTGAGGCGGCGTTTATGGGTTAGCTCGGCCAGCGGGTTAACCTGGTCCATGAACTGGGACAGCTGGCTGGAACCGAAGAATTCCTTGATGGCGGCGACGATCGGCTTAATGGAGATGAGGTCCTGCGGCCGGATGGTATCGGTCTCCTTCAGGCTCATGCGCTCCTTGGCGATGCGCTCCATGCGGCTGAAGGCGCTCTTCATGACGTTGGCCAGAAGCTCGCCGACCGAGCGGATGCGGCGGTTGCCCAGATGGTCGATGTCGTCCAGGTTATTCTCGCCGTAGTAGACGGTCATCAGGTATTTCATGGTGGCGATAATATCTTCACGTACCAGCGTGAAGTCCTTTACCGGCACCTCATAGTCGAATTTCTTGTTCAGCTTGTAGCGGCCGACCTTCCCGAGGTCGTAGCGGCGGGTGCTGAAGAACAGGCTGTGCAGGTCGCGCTCGGCGTTCTCGATGGTAATCGGCTCGCCGGGCATCAGGGTGGCGTAGACGGCGGACAGGGCGTCGGAGCGGCTGGGTTCGTCCTGGTCGGGATCGTCCTTGACCAGCTTGATATCCTCGCGCTCCAAGCAGTTAAGGATCATGTTCCAGTGCAGGCCGTCGCGGTCGGTAAAGTCCACCACTTCGACGGTGGTTATGCCGAGGGCTACCAACTCATCGACGTCGTGGAGGTGCAACTTCTCGCCGGCCCGGTAGGCTTTGCGTGTCTCGCCGTCCTGTTCGACATGGACCGCCTTGGCCAGAATGCAGCCGACGGCGGCGTCGCGGTCTTCGCGGACGGCCGACAGCTTGATGCTCTTGGTGCCGTAGAAGGCGGCGATGATATCCTCGCGGGTTTCGAGTCCGATGGCGCGCAGGAACATGGTGCCAAGAATGCGCTTCTTGCGGTCGATCTTGGCGTAGATCAGTTCCTTTTTTTGGTCGATCTCGAATTCCAGCCAGGAGCCGCGGTACGGGATAATGCGAGCGCTGTAAACGCCTTTCTCATGGCAGAAGATGACACCCGGCGAGCGGTGAATCTGCGACACCACGACGCGCTCGGCGCCGTTGATGATGAAGGTACCGCGGTCGGTCATTAAGGGAATGTCACCGAGGTAGATATCCTTCTGGCGAATCTCGCCGGTCTTCTGAAAGACCAGGTTGATACGCGCCTTCAAGGGGATGGCGTAGGTGATGCCTTTTTGCTTGCATTCAAATTCACTGTATTTTATCGCCGATGCATCCAGCTGATAATGTTCATATTCAAGGAGCATGTCGCCGTTGGGGCTTTCGATGGGGAAGGTGGTCCGGAATACTTCTTCAAGGCCCTGAGTATCGGGTGCGTTGCCCTCGAGGACCTTGTCGCGCTGCAGGAAACGCTCGAAACTGGAAAGCTGGATATCTATAAGATTGGGGAGCTCGCGCGCTTCCTTATAATCTTTTCCGACGTACTTGCGGACAATCTTGTGTTCGGTATAGGCCATCATTACCCCCTGTCAAAAATCGGGCGATTTTTTTACATCGTAAAATCCCGGGGCGGGCCTGGGCACGGCGCCGGGAACGGATCGGAAAGGAAGGTTTGCATCGGCCAAACGCTCCCAGGACATGAATACACCGCAGGCAACAGCCGAAGCTGTCACCTGCGGTATGAGTCGGCTTATAAGGTTAGGACCTTATTTAATGTCAACAGCGCCACCAGCCTCGGCGATGGATTTCTTGATCTTCTCGGCTTCAGCCTTCGGAATGCCTTCCTTAAGCGGCTTGTCGCCAGCTTCGACCAGATCCTTGGCTTCCTTGAGGCCCAGACCGGTAATGGTGCGGACTTCCTTGATAACCGAGATCTTCTTGTCGGCCGGTACGCCACCCTTGAGGATGACGGTGAACTCGGTCTGCTCTTCGACGGGTGCGGCGGCGGCGGCGGGGCCGGCGGCCATGGCGACCGGGGCGGCGGCGGTAACGCCGAACTTCTCTTCCATGGCTTTGACGAGGACGGAAACCTCGAGGACGGTCATGTTGGCAATGGCGTCCAGAATCTGATCAGTCGTGAGTGCTGCCATATTATCTTCTCCTTATGGCGAAAAACGATTGCCGTTTCATCGAAACGACCGGACCCGCGAGGGTCCTGTTAAGCGGACAGGAACGGCAGCATTCCCGAAGCCTGACCGCGTGGTTCACAAAAACTTTAGCTGGCGACGGCGGCCTTTTGGTCGGCTACGGCCTGCAGGGTGCGCACCAACTTGGTGGGCACGCCGTTGATGGCGTAGACCAGGTTCTGCAACGGGGCGTTCATGGCGCTCATCAACATCGAGATGAGCTGGTTTTTGCCCGGCAACCTGGAGAAGGCTTCCATCATCTTGTTGTCGTAGACGGATTTCTCGACAATACCGCCCTTGAGCTTAACCGGGTTTTCCTTGGCAAATTCGACGATCACCTTGGCGACTTCATTGGAGTCGGTCGTGGCGAAGGCGATGGCGGTCGGACCGGTCAGGTACGAGGCGACGTCCGGGAAAGCCATCTTCTCGAAGGCGATGCGGGCGAAATTGTTCTTAATAACATGATATTCCGCGTTCTTGGCGCGGAGCTGGTCGCGCAGGGCAGTGATCTGCTCCACGCTGAGGCCACGATAATCGGTGAAGATAAAATCGCGGCTCTGCTTGATCTGCTCGGTAACCGCCTCAAGGGCGGAAACCTTGGCCGGTTGCAGTGTCTTTCCACGAATAGCCATAGTTTACCTCTCTGCCTTCGCTAAGGCGACCTTGACGCTGGGACCCATCGTGGAAGCCAGGTAGATGGACTGCACGAATTCGCCCTTGGCATCCGCCGGACGCTTGCGGGTGACTTCGTCGATCAGGATCTGGACGTTCTCGGCCAGGCTGGCCGGCGCCATAGACGCCTTGCCGATGGCCAGATGCACGATACCGGCCTTGTCGGCGCGGAACTCGATGCGGCCCTTCTTGAGCTCGTTGATGGCGGCCTTGATGTCAAAGGTGACGGTGCCGGTCTTGGGATTAGGCATCAGGCCCTTGCGGCCCAGTACCATACCGAGGCGACCAACGTCCTTCATCATGTCCGGAGTGGCTACGGCGATATCGAAATCCATCCAGCCGCCCTTGATCTTCTCGACCAGGACGTCCGAACCGGCAAAGGTGGCGCCGGCTTCCAGGGCTTCTTTTTCCTTATCGGGCTTGCAGAATACCAGCACGCGCTTCTCGGCGCGGAACTGGTGCGGCAACACGACCGTGTCGCGTACCGTCTGGCTCTTCTTCAGGTTGACCCGAACGTGAATCTCGACCGTCTCGTCGAATTTGGCCGTCTTGATGTCCTGGACCAACTTGCAGGCCTCAGCGACCTCGTAAGCCTTCGTGGCGTCCACTTTTTTAACCGCATCGCGGTATTTCTTGCCATGCTTCATGCTCACCACTCCACTTCCACGCCCATACTGCGGGCAGTTCCGGCAATGATCTTCTCCGCGGCCGCGATATCGTTGGCGCTCAGATCCTTGAGCTTCAGCTGGGCGATCTCGGTGATCTTGGCGTGGGAGATCTTGGCCACCTTCTGCTTGTGCGGCACCGGCGAACCCTTTTCCAGGCCAATGGCGCGCTTGATGAGCACCGAGGCCGGCGGGGTCTTGAGGATGAAGGTGAAGGTCTTGTCTTTGTAGATGGTAATCAGGGCCGGAATAATCAGACCTGTTTCCATCGACTTGGTCCTGTCATTGAATTGCTGACAGAACTGGGGCGCACTGACGCCGTGCGGGCCGAGCGCCGGTCCGACGGGCGGGGCCGGCGTCGCCTTACCGGCCGGGCACTGCAACTTGACGATTGCGGTGACCACTTTCTTTGCCATACTAGACTCCTTTCGTGGTACTTCCAGCCCTATGGCCGGAAGCTCCGGTCCGATCCGCCAGGCGGATTCGGGAGCCGGAGATAGCGTCTTGCGCCCGGCAGCCTGCGACCGCACAGCGGCCGCAGAGGCGAAAGACTCCCATCATGCGGAGAGGTCGGCAGCCTTGCGGCCATCCGACACATCCATACCGTTCTATGAGAAGCGCTTGAAACGCTGCATTAAAAGATCACGTTTGCCCCATGGGCACGCCCGAAGGGCAAGGAACGGGAGTATCTGGCGATCCGCCGATACTCCCGTATGAAATTGACAAGGCCAGAACGACCACCTGGGCCAATTCCAGCTTTTACTTAAACTTTCTCCACCTGCAGCATGTCGACCTCAACCGGCGTAGCCCGCCCGAAGATTCCGACCATGACGCGCAGCTTGCTCTTGTCCTGCATGACTTCCTCGATGGTGCCGGAGAACGTCTCGAACGGCCCCTCGATGATCTTGACCTGCTCGCCGACCGCGAAATTCTGGCGCGACTTGACAGGCTTCTCGCCTTTGATGTCACCGGAGCGCTGCAGTATCTGGCGGGCTTCCTCGGCCGAGATAGCGGCTGGCTTGTGTTGCCCGGCGGCGCCGACAAAGCCGGTGACGCCATTGACCTTTTTGATGGTAGAACAGGTAGACTTCCAGTCGGTTTCAGGCAGATCCATCTCGACCAGCAGGTAGCCAGGCAGCATCTTGCGCTGACTGGTGCGGCGCTTGCCGTCCTTGATATCCACCACGTCTTCGCTGGGAATCTTTATATCGACAAGCACGGCCGGATCCAGCTCGCCATTAGCGATCAAAACCCGGAGCGTCTTTTCAATCTTGGCTTCGTAACCGGAGTATACATGGAGCACGTACCAGGCTTTTGCCATATTGCATCCAGCCTTACAGAACCAGATCGAGCAATTTGACCCACAGCGACTCAATCGCGAACAGGAAGGCGGCAACCAGAACGGTGGAGAAAATAACCACCTTGGTGGAGGCAATGACGCTATCACGCGTCGGCCAAACCACCTTCTTAAGTTCACCCACGCAATCCTTGACGAATTGTATCAGCTTTTTCATATTGACTCCTTGCCGAAAATAAGCGACCCGACAGCCCGCCGCCCAAAACGACACGCTACCGGCGAAAAAACCGTACCTAGGGAAACCGAAAACTACAGGCCAGGAAGGACTCGAACCCTCAACATTCGGTTTTGGAGACCGACGCTCTACCATTAGAGCTACTGGCCTAGGTACAGACCGGCCCAAGGCCGTCCGTGCAGGCAATCAGGCGCCTGCAAGACCCGACGTTCCGGCTACGGTAACCGACAACGCCATTCCAGGCTTATTTTACCTTGGTTTCCTTATGGAGAGTATGCTTGCGGTCCCACTTGCAATACTTGGAAAGCTCCAGCTTCTCTTGCTGGGTCTTGCGGTTCTTGGTGGTGGTATAATTCCGTCGCTTGCATTCGCTGCAGGCAAGGGCGATAATTTCGATAGTCTGCTTCTTCTTGGTAGCCATACAATATCCTTCCGCGCGATCTCTCGCAGGCCATTCGTGGTCGATCAGCCAAGTACGCTGGCCAGCGAGCCGCCAACCGTAAAAAAAAGAGCCTGGAATGCGCCATCAAAAACGACACTGAACCCAGACACTTCAAATCGCGCACTTGAAATCAACCAGTCCTGCCTGAAATAAGCCCTCGAACGGAATCGAACCGTTGACCTCATCCTTACCATGGATGTGCTCTACCGACTGAGCTACAAGGGCGCAATAGCGGTGGTACATTATCAATCTGGACGGATTTTGTCAAGAGGATTGGCGAAAAAGACGTAAATCAATTTCGATTGGAACGCTTCTTGCGTCGCTGCAAGGCGTTAAGCAGGTAAGCCGCCACCGGATCCCTGGTCAACAGCAGCAAAGCGATGCCGACCACGCCATACATCAGCGTAGCGATGAGCAGCGGTGCCCCGGCAAACAGTAGCCGCGAACTGAAACCGGCAAAGCCGCGCTGCACAACCGGGCCCAGCAACCAGACCGGCACCGCCGCCAGTACCGACAGCAGCAGTAGCTTAAGACTATACAGCAGCACGGCCAGGAAGGCCGGCCCCGCCCCAGCCACCTTTTTACGTAGAAACATCAAAACCAAAATGACAGTATTGAGGGCACTGGCCACCGACAGGGCCAAGGCGATGCCATAACCCTGAAAATGCCGCGAAAATTGCCAGGCCAGCAACATATTGAGCAAAAAGGCGGCACTACCGGCCCAGGCCGGGTTGCGGGTATCCTTGAGGGCGTAGAAAGCCGGCGCGATAATGCGATTGAGGGCGATGAACAGTAAACCCAGGCAATGGTATAGGAAAATTTCGGCCGTTAGCCGTACCGACTCAGCCGTAAAGGCGCCGCTTTGAAAGAGCAGCGCCACGATATTCTGCCGCTGCAGGCTGGCAAAAACCACCACCGGCATGGTAACCAGCACCACCGCCTCCATAGAGCGCTTGAAGCGGTCGACGAAACGTTCCCAGGCCTGGCCGATGGCCAAGCCGGCCAGCTCCGGCAGCATGACGGTGCCGATGGAAACCACGAACAGCCCCAGAATTAGCTCCTGCAATCGCAGCGACAACTGGATGCTGGTAGCCGCGCCGACACCATAAGCCAGACCAGTGGACACAAAGGCGTTAAGCTCGTAGACGGCCATCCCCAGCAACGTCGGCAGCATTAGTAGCAGCACCCGCTTCATGCCCGGGTTGCCGAAGGCGGACTTCAGGCCGACGAAGCGAAAACGGACGCCGAGCTTGATAAGCGCCGGCAATTGGCAGGCCGCCTGGAGCAAACCACCGACTAGGACGCCCAGCGCCATGGCCCGCGCCGGATTGGGCACCCACAGCACCAGTAAGGGCGGCACTAGCAGGAAGCTGAGGTTGAACAGGATGGGGCCGATACCCGACGGCACAAACACGCCGTGGGCGTTTAAAATACCCTGAAAAAAGGCCGCCACCGAGACCAGCGCCAAATAAGGAAACATCAGGCGGATCAGGAAGGCCGTCTCGCCAATATCATGGGCTACGCTGGCGTCGGCGCTCATGATGCCGTAGGTAGCGGCGATGTAATAGGCTCCGGCGATGCCGGCCGCTACCACCAAGCCCGTCACCAGGCTCAAGACGGTGAAGGTGGCCGAGAGAAAATCCTGGCTACTCTTGTCGTCGCCGGCGGCAAAGTAGCCCTTCATGGTAGGAATGAAGGCCGTGGACATGGCGCCCTCGGCCAACAGTTTACGGAACAGGTTGGGGGTGTTGTAGGCCACGGTGAACGATTCGCCCAGCGGCGAGGTGCCCATCAGGGTGGCGCGGGTCATCTCGCGCAGCAGTCCAAGGATGCGGGATACCATGGTCAACAAGGAAAGCTTGCCGCTTTCGCGCATCATGGCCTGGCCGCGCGTCTGGCCAGCACTGTCGTCGGCCGTCAGGCTGGCCGCTTCGCTTTCATCGCTCATGGCCGGCAGGATAGCATACCCGGGCAAGGTGGGGACAGGGGCAGGCAGCAGGCTACCCGGCCGTTCCAGAGGGAAGCGGCCAGGCGCCTGACTGACCCGGACGCCGCCTGAGTCAATTAATCAGCGCGGATCAACCGCGCGGCAAGGGATTGTAGTGCTCGCCGTAATCGTAGGCATCGCTGTGTTCGGCCTTCTTGACGGCGCCAACCGCCAAGTAGGTCAGCGGCGTGAAGGCCGCCTCGATGGTCGTCTTGAACAGATAATTGGATAGCACCATGGCTATCAACACCGGCAGGGGGTAGAGCCCATAGAAGGCGATTAGCACGAACAACAGGGTGTCGAGTGCCTGGCCAACCAGGGTAGAACCGATGGTCCGCACCCACAGATAGCGGCCTTTGAACCGGATCTTGAGGCGGGACAAGACGACCGAGTTGGAATATTCGCCCGCAAAATAGGCCACGATACTGGCCAGGGCGATGCGCGGCAGAGGCAGCAGCAGGTGGTCGAAGTCAGCCTGGAAAGGCCAGCTGGGTTCGGCCGGCAGCACCCCGATCAGCCACGTGTTGGCCGACATCAGCACCAGCATCAGCAAGCCGGTCCAGATTACCTTGCGCGAATCCTTGTAGCCGTACACTTCGGTCAAAACATCGCCGAAGATGTAGGACAGCGGGAACAGCAGCGTGCCACCATCGAAAACGAAGGGCCCGAGCTGGACCATCTTGGTGGCCAGGATGTTGGATATCACCAGAACGCCGACAAAGAGTCCGGATAGCACCGGCAAGAAGTTTTTCTTGGGAAGACCGTCCGGCAGCGCGCCGACCTTTTCCCGACCCGTGGAACCGCCCTTGGCGGCTCCGTCCTTTGGTTGTGTGTGTGTCATGGGCGGCATTGTAAAGCAAGAAGGCCCCGCCCGGCAAGCCAATTCCACGCGACTGGCCCCGGACCGGTCATCATTAGCAGCGTTGCCAAAGCCGGCTGGATACTATAAAATGGCGCATCATGATTGAAACCAAGGATTTTACCGTCCTAGACTTGTTGGATATGGACCTCAAGGACCACGACGACCTACAATTGCGCTGCATTGCCGGGCGCAAGGGGCTAGGACGGGTCATCAACCTACCCGACATCAACCGGCCAGGCCTGGCGCTGTCTGGGTTCTACGAAAATTTCGCCTGGCAACGGGTGCAGGTGATGGGTCTGGGCGAGAACGCCTACATCCGCAAACTGTTTGACGAAAACAAAAGCGCCAATCTGACAACACTCTTCGGCTACGATATTCCTTGTTTCATCTTCACCAACGGCGCCATGCCGGAGAAGGAGTTCCTGGCCTTGGCCGAGGAACGCGACTGCCCGGTCCTGATTACCGATCTGTCGTCTACCGAGTTCATGAACCGGCTGATGCGGGTGCTGTCGGGCGTCTTCGCGCCTAAAACCACCGTCCACGGCGTCCTGGTCGAGGTCTACGGCATCGGCATCCTGCTCACCGGCGATTCCGGCGTCGGCAAGAGCGAGACGGCCCTCGAGCTGATCGAGCGCGGCCACCGCCTGGTAGCCGACGACGTGGTCGAGATTCGCTGCGTCTCCGGCAACATTCTGATGGGCTCCGGCGCCAACAAAGTCATCGGCCACCACATGGAAATCCGCGGGCTGGGCATCATCAATGTCACCCACCTGTTCGGCGTGCGCGCCATCCGCGACAAGAAGCAAGTCCAGTTGATCTGCAATCTCGAGGAATGGGACACCAACAAGGTGTATGACCGCATCGGCACTGACGAAAAGACCCAGGCCATCCTGGATGTCCACATCCCGCACCTCGATATCCCGGTAAAACCGGGGCGAAACATCCCAATCATCATCGAAACCGCCGCCATGAACGAGCGTCTCAAGAAAATGGGCTATCATTCGGCGCAAGAATTCAATAAAAACATCCTCCGGTGGCTTGAGAGCGAGAGCGCCCGTGCCGTATACTTTGGCAGAGACGATTCGATTTGACGTGCCGACACCATGCTTCCGGGCAGCCGACGCCCGAACCCGCCGCGGTTAACAGCCACGGACGAACGTCAGTCTGGAGAGCACTATGACCGAGAAGCTGATTACCATAAAAAACCGCGCCGGCATCCATGCCCGACCGGCCGCCATGATTGTCCAGACCGCCGGCAAATTCAAGTCACGGATTTTCCTGGAAAAGGGCAGTACCCGCATCAACGCCAAGAGCATCATGGGCATCATCACCCTGGGGGCCGGCTTTGATACCCAGCTTCGCATTATTGCCGAGGGTGACGACGAAGGCGCCGCCGCCGAAGCCGTCTTCATGTTGTTCGAGCGCCGTTTCGAAGAAGAATGAAATCCTTCTGCCGACCCGGTAACCCCGGAACCGCCTGATGATCACCGGCGCCAAGGGCCGTCGCCGCATTCCCGAGATCGCCATTGTCGCCATCATATACAGTATCAGCCTCTTGGCCGCCTTCCTGCTGGTGCGTCAGGCCTTGCAAGACGCCACCGGGTTGCCGGATTTCAACCGCGGCATGACCGCCAGCCTGCTGTTGCTGCTGCCGTTGGCCCTGCTGGGCATCTTCGTGACCAGTCTGCTGCGCTTTTTCCGGCAACTGGCCCAGGGCGTCTGGGGTTCGCGCCTGCGCCTCAAGCTGGTAGTGCTGTTCCTGGCGGCCATCATGCTGGCGGCCGCCCCGGCCGTGTTGTTCATGAGCCTCCTAACCCTGCGCGCCATCGAGCTACCGGCCACCCGGACAATGCGCGACGCCCTAAGCGCCGGCTTCGAGCTGGCCCTCCACTACTACCAGACGCGAGAGCTGACGCTGCGCAATATCGCCGAGACGCGGCTGCCGGAAAGCTATGCCCGGATCGGGGCAAATCCGGCCGCGCTCTTGGCCGACCTGCAACGCTTCGACCCGGCTATCGAGGCGCTGGAACTGCGCATCCGGCACCGTGTCCTGGACTTCTCCGGCGTCCAGGCCGCCCAGACGCCCGAAACCCCGCTGCCCGGCGGCGAAGCGGCCTTCCTGCCCCGCCTAGCCAGCAACGACGCCAGCTGGGCCCGCTACTTTATCAGGAATATCGGGCTAACGGCCGACGGCCAGCCGGTCAGCGCCATCGTCGCCCTGCGCTACCCCGGCGAGTTGGACGGCGGCGCCGAACAGCTGACCGCCGCCCGCACCGGCCTTACCACCTACGACGGCCGGGATCAGCCCTTTGCCCTCTACCTGGTTTTCTTCGTTTCCATTGTTATTGTGCCGCTGTTAACCCTGGCCATGCTCTTTGCCCTGGCGGCCAGCGATATGCTGCTACGGCCGATCAGCGCCCTGGAAGGCGCCTTCCGGCGCGTCAAGTCCGGCCAAGGCCACAGCAAACTGCTTACCAACCAGGTCGATGAAAGCGGCCGCCTGATAGACGAATTCAACAGCATGCTGGATCAGCTCGACCGCCACCGCGACGACGAGCTGCGCAACGAGAAGATTGGCGTCTGGCGCGACATCGCCCGCCGCCTGGCGCACGAACTACGCAACCCGTTAACGCCCATTAAGCTGTCGGCCGAGCGGGTGCTGCGCCGCTACCGCAATGATCCGGCCACCGTCGGCGATATCCTGGAAAAATCGATGATCGCCATCGTCCAGGAAACCTCCAACATGGAAAACCTGCTGAGCGACTTCCAGGCCTTCGCCCGCCTGCCGGAAGCCCAGAAAAACTGGTTGCGGCTGGCCGACCTGGTGGGCGAGACTGTCCTACTCTACTCAGCCTCACTGCCGAATATGCAATTCATTACCAGTGGCATTCCGGACTCGATCGTGCTGAAGGCCGATCGCGGCTATCTCAAGCAGGCCCTCAGTAACCTGATTACCAACGCCGCCGACGCCTGCGACAGCCAGGGACGGGTCGAAATCCGGGCCGACCTTGTCAAAACGGCGGAATCGCGTTATTGTAGGATCCAGTTGCGCGACAACGGCCGCGGCATCCCGCCCGAACTGCAAGACAAGGTTTTTTCGCCCTACTACACCACCAAGCAACAAGGCACCGGCCTGGGACTGGCCGTAGTTGAGCATGTCATCAACAGCCACGGCGGCTCCATTCGCCTCGAATCGGCCATCGGGCAGGGTACGGTTTTTTATATCGACTTGCCGATCGACGAAGCGCCGCTGCCGCCGCCGCCTGAAATCGGGTTGGGCAGCGCCAGCCTGCCCAACCAGCCGCCGGCCGGCACCGTCACCGGACTGCCCGCCTGAGAAAACGGAGACACGCCACAGCATGGATGCGATCCTGGTAATCGACGATGAACCCGGCATCCGGAACACGGTACGGGACATCCTGGAAGACGAAAAGTACCGCGTCCTCACTGCCGAAGACGGCCCAAGCGGGCTGCAGGTACTGATCGACGAGACTGTTGATGTAGTCATCCTCGATGTCTGGCTGCCGCGCATGGGCGGCATCGACGTGCTCAAGGCCATCAAGGAACAGTGGCCGGACATCGAAACCATCGTCATTTCCGGGCACGCCAGCATTGACATGGCAGTCAACGCCGTCAAGCTGGGCGCCTTCGACTTTATTGAGAAACCGCTGTCCATCGACCGGCTACTGACCGCCGTACGCAACGCCAAGGCCATCGCCGACCTGCGGCGCGAAAACATCCGCCTCAAACAAGTGACGCCGCCGCCCAACCAGCTGACCGGCACTTCGCCGGCCATCCTGGCCATCCTGAAACTGATCGACCAAGCGGCCACCAGCCACGCCCGCGTCCTGATTACCGGCGAGAACGGTACCGGCAAGGAGTTGGCCGCCCGCAGCATCCACGAGCGCTCGGACCGGGCCAACAGCCCCTTCGTGGCCGTCAATTGCGCCGCCATCCCTGAAAACCTGATCGAAAGCGAGCTGTTTGGCCACGAGAAGGGCTCCTTTACCGATGCCTCCGCGCGCCGCAAGGGCAAATTCGAGGTGGCGCACCGCGGTACCATCTTCCTGGACGAGATCGCCGACATGTCGCCCCAAGCCCAGGCCAAGGTACTGCGCGTCATCCAGGACATGCGCTTCGAGCGCCTGGGCGGCGAACAGGCCATCGACGTCGACGTCCGGGTGATTGCCGCCACCAACAAGGACCTGGCGGCCGAAATCGCCGCTGGACGCTTCCGCGAGGACCTGTTCTTCCGCCTGAACGTCATTCCGCTGCATATGCCCGCCCTGCGCGACCGGCTGGAAGACATCGAACCGCTAGCCGCCCGCTTCCTGGACGAACTAAGCGCCAAACACCACTACTTTTCCGGCGAGGCCTGCCAGACACTGCGCCAATATCCCTGGCCAGGCAATGTCCGGGAACTGCGCAATGTGGTGGAGCGGCTGGTGATCATGGTCGACCAGGCCGAAATCGGCCCTACGGCTGTGCAGCAAGTCCTCGGCCAGGAACCGATTCCGGGCCTCAACCCTGGCCAAGCGGTCGATACCCTGCTCTGCCAACTGATGGAGATGCGACTTTCCGACGCCAAAGACCGCTTTGAGCGCCATTATCTGGTTCACAATCTGCGCAGAGCCGGTTATAATATATCCCGGGCGGCAGAAATGATCGGCATGTACGCCAGCAACCTGCATGCTAAAATCAAGAAATACCAGATTGAGGCAGGGGAATGAAACCGTTAACCGAACGACAGCAAAAAGTGCTGACCTTCATCGAAGGCTACATCAAGGCAAAGCCCTATCCACCCACCATGCGGGAGATTGCCGAGCATTTTTGCATCTCGGTCAAAGGCGCCTACGACCATGTCAAGGCGCTGGAACGCAAGGGTTGCATCAAGAGCGGCCAACACCGCTCCCGCACCATGGAACTTGTAGGCAAAAATTGCGATGAAAACGGCACCGTACAAGTGCCCCTGCTGGGCGAGGTGGCGGCCGGCAAGCCGATCTTCGCCGACGACAGCGTCCGCGACTGCATCGCCGTGCCCAGCAGCATGGTAGGCAGCCGCAGCTGCTTCGCCCTGCGCGTCCGCGGCGACAGCATGATTAACGCCGGCATCCTGGACGGCGATACCGCCATAATTGAAGAAAAGGCCACTGCCGTCAACGGCGACATCATCGTGGCCATGCTTGAAGACTCGGTCACCCTGAAACGTTTCTTCAAGGAAAAGGACCGCATCCGCCTAGCGCCCGAAAATCCTGCCTTCAGCCCGATCTTCACCCAGGACTTGCGGATACTCGGCAAGCTGCGTGGCATCATCCGCAGCTACTGACATGCTGAGCGTCCACCTACTGGGCGGTCCGGAGACCGGCCGCCGCAACGATTTCATCGCCCAATTGCGCAAGCAATGCCTGCAAGCCTGGCGCGAAGAACCGGAAAACCATAAACTCTATGCCCAGGACTGCGGTGTCAGCCAACTGCTCGACCTCTTAATGAACGGCTCGCTCTTCGCGGTCGGTAAATTCGTCGTCTACATGGGGGCCGAGCAGATCAAGGGTAAAGCCGACGTGCAGGCCTTACTGGGCTACATCCGCAAGCCGGCCGCCAACACCGTCCTGGTGCTGGTGTCTGAAACCTATGGCATCGACAAGACACTGGAAGACGCCCTGCCCAAGGAAGCCCGTAAAATCTTCTGGGAACTGTCTAGCGGTGAGATGGAACGCTGGGTAGGCGATTACTTCGCCGGCAAGGGCATTCACATCGACGCCGAGGCTCTGGAATTGATCCTGGAGCTGGTGGAAAACAACACCGACGCCCTGCGCCTGGAATGCTCGCGGCTGGCGCTATTCTTCCCGCACGGCGCCCGCATCGGCGAAGACGACATCGAGCGCTATATCGCCCACAACCGCAGCGAAGACGCCTTCAGCCTGTTTGACCGCATGGCCACCGGCAACCTAGAACAAGCCCTGGAAACCTGGTCGGCTATTTTGGCCTCACGCGAAGGCAACGGCGTCAGCCTGATGGCCGGGCTGCTCTGGAGCCTGCGCCGCCTGGCCAGCCTGCACGAGGCCATGGCCAACGGCAACCCCTTCGAGCAGGCCGCCCGCAGTCTGCGCATCACCTCGCGCAAGTTGCTGTCAGTCTACGACAGCGCCCGGCGACGCTGGCCGGAAAAACTCTGTCGACAGCTGCTCGCCTTTGGCGTCGAAACCGACATCCAACTGCGGGCGCTTGGCTCCGGCCAGGAGCGTATCCTGGTGGAGCTGTTCCTGTATGGCTGCCTGCACGCCAAACGCCCCGTCGCCCTGACCGTGCCCGCGGCGCTGTACTAAGCCACCCATGAAGGCGGCGTGCGTTATTCCGGCCGCCGGTCGCTCCTCGCGCATGGGGGAATGGAAGCCGCTGTTGCCCTGGGGCCGGGCTACCATCATCGAAACGGTTATTGACGCTGTATTGGAGGCTGGCTGCCAAGCGCTGATAGTTACCGGCTACCGAGCGGCCGAGTTGGAGGCGCTGCTGGCCGGGCGACCAGAGCTGCACACAATCCGCAATCCCGACTGGGAGGCCGGCATGCTCGGTTCGGTGCGCTATGGCGTCCGCGCCGCCGCCGCGCTGGCCGAGCCCGGTGGCGCCGCTGGGCAGGGCGGCTGCCTGATCCTGCCGGCCGACATGCCACTGCTGCAGCCTTGTGTTATTAAATTATTGCTAGAGCGGGCCGCTCAGGAAACGGCTACCGGCCCCGACCGGCCGCTCAGCCTGTTCCCGACCTGCGGTGGTACAAGCGGCCACCCGGTCTGGCTGGATTACTGTTTACTGCCGGCCATGGACAAGCTGGAACCAGACAGCCGCCTGCGTGATTTCCTGCTGACACAACCCCACGCCTTCCTGGAATGCGGCGAAAGCGGCATCCTCCTGGACCTGGATACGACCGACGCCTACCGGGCGGCGCGGCCAGCCACCCCGCAACATTAAGTCCGCGTCACTTCAGGCCCTGAATCACCAACCATTCGCCGTAAATCCGTTGCAGATCCGGTATAGCCGGGTTCAACGGCAGCTCGCTGGCCGTTCCGGGCGCCGCCAAGCCGTATACGGCGCGCACCGGGATGATATCGCTCGAGGTGCTGGTCATCAACAGCGACACTTTTCCCTGCCGCAGCTCGGACAGGTACAACGGACGCTCCTCCACCGTCACGCCGGCCGCGCTCAGGGCGGTGATGATCGTGCGCCAGGTGATGCCGGCCAGGACGTCGCCCGACGGTGGCGTGAAGACCAGACCGGGCGTGCCGGCGTCCAGCCAAAACAAATTAGTGCGCGTACCCTCGGTCAGCTGGCCGCGGTGGTTGATGAGCAAGGCGTCGTAGCAGCCCAGCCGTTTGGCCTCGCGAAAGGCGATAGTCGACAGCAGCATGCCCAGGCTCTTGGCCGTCGGGAAGGGCCGTTCGCCATGGTAGAGCAGGCAACTGACGCCGGCCCGGTGGGCGTCGGCCGGCGGCACCACCAGCGGCAGCTGGAAGGCGTACCAGTCGGCTGGCCGGTCTTCGTGGGCTATCAGCATCACCTTGATGGTACTGTTCTCCAGCCCGTTGGCCGTTATAAGGGAACGCAGCGCCGCCACCAACTGGCCGGCCACCAGGTCGTGCTTAAAACCTAACAGGCGCGCCGAGGCCAGCAGTCGCTCTTCATGAAATTCCGGGAAATACAGCCGGCCGTCGCTTAGCCTGAGCACCTCGTAGCAACCGTAGCCATAGGTTATATCAATATCATCCAGGTTGAAACTGGCTTCCTCCAGCCGGCACAACCGGCCGTTATGGATTATTGACTGCCCGAGCATCAGCTTCGCCCCCGACCGCTCACAATTGGTACCTGGCCACCTGGGCCTCCAGCTGGCTGACCTTAGTAAACACCTGCTCCATGCCGTGGCTAAGGCCGTCGAGCGCCTGGTTGATTTGTCTGGCCTCGGCCAGCAACTTGCCATTGAGGCCCAGGGAACGCAGGCGCGAATCGTCGACCCGCTGGATCATGGACGAGATATCGCCGATGGCCGACGCGGTGGTCAAGGCGCTCTGCTCCAAATCGGCCGCCATGGTGGCCACCGCTTCGAGCGAGCCCAAAGCCTGGCGGGCTCCGGAGGCCAGCTTGGCCGATTCGACGGCGTCGGCCTGGGCCTGATCGAGGGCGGCCTCGATTTCCCCGGTCAGATTGGCCACCACCCGTCCCATCCTGTCCAGGACGGCGCGGCCCTTGGCGTTGCTCTGGTCCATGGCTCCAACCAAGCCGGATATGCCATTGGCCGACTTGATGATGGTTTCGGACAAGACTTTCATCTCGCGCGCCACCACGATAAATCCCTTGCCGGCGCTGCCGGCGTGGGCCGCCTCGATCGAGGCATTCATGGCCAGCAAGTTGGTACGGTCGGCGATGTCACTGATGATGGCGGCGATCTCGTTGACCCGACCGCCCAGGTCGCTGATTTCCTGGGCACTGGCGGCCGAAGCCTGCAGGTCCTGGCGGCTCTCCTCGATGTTGCCAATCAAGCGGCCGAAACGCTCCTGGAAACGGGCGCTCTTGGCGGCCTCCTGCCGCAGCATCTCGTCGACCGCCTGGGCCGACGACAGCACCTCGCGCAAGCCATCGAACTTGCCGATCAGGGCATTGAAGGCGGTTCGCAGGCCGGCTTCCGTGGCGCGGATGGATTCCATGACGCGGACGGCGTCGACCGCCTGGGTGGCGTTGCTGACGTCGACCTCGCTTAGTAGACCGTTGACCGCGCCGGCGCGAGTCACGGATTCGGCCGCTGCCTGCCGGACGGCACCCGAGGCATCAAACAGATCGGCGATCATGCTGCGCAGCTTTCGGAAGCTGCCGCCCAGGCTGGTAATGATGCTATTGAAGCCGCTGGTCATCTCGCCGATATCGTCGAAGCTAATCAGGGTGATGCGGGCGGTCAGGTCCATTTGGCCGGTGGCGTAGACTTTTATCTGTCGCCGCAGGTTGTTGATATGCTTCTGCATCTCGGTGAGCACGATGAGGAAAAGCAGCGCGGCTATGGCGACTAAAATACCGATCAGCGACAACGAGGTGGCCAGGCGGGGCTGGCTGGCCGCGCGCAGTCCGGCCGCGAAGGCCGCTCCGGCCGGCGCTTGCCCCAAGCCAGCCGCCACAGCCAGCCGATAGTGCTCCGTCGCCAGGCTCTGAATATTTTCCCAGTTAACGTAGAGGATGGCGCCGGCAAAGCCACCAATAAAGACAAACAGCACCAGCCCGGACAAGAACAGCCGGCCGCGGGTCGTTTCCAGCCGCTTGAGGCCGAGTATCGAAATGTCGAAGACCTTCAATTCGAGCCGGGCCTGGATGAGGACGATATTGATGACCCGGGCGGTGACGATGCCGTTGATGAAACCAAAGCTACTGGCAAAAATAATCCGTACCACCGCCACCCACGCTTCCATCGGCGCGCCTTTGGCCAGGTCGACCGTGAAATTGATGAGGAAGGCGAACAGATAGGCCGAGGCGCCAAACCAGAACAGGAAGCGCGGGATGGCGCCGAGGGCCGCCAGGGCCTTGCGGTAGCGCGCCGGATCGAGCAAGCGCAACGATGGCCCGACCACCATGGCCGAGGCGATGGGGCAGTAGATGAGGTAGACGACGATCATGGTCAACACGGTACACAGGCCACCCACCGCCAGCATGCGCCTGATAAAGTCGTCCCTGGCCGATGTATCGTAGGCCAGGGCGGCGGGCATGAAGAAGGTGTAGGTGACCACGCAGAGCATGATGGTCAGGAAGGTAGTACCGAGCACCTTGGTGGTGAGCACGGCGCTTTTTTTCATAGTGTCTCCAGGTCGAGGTTGTTTCCGCAAAAGGCGCGCAGCGCCGCTGAATCGGCCGACGGGGAATAATAAACCCGATCGGGCGGCCAGTCCAGCCGTCGCACCAGTTCCGCCAGGCGAAAGCCGGGCCGTTGATCCAGGCAGGTGACCACCAGGTTCTCGCGGACTGCAAATTTGACTGGCAGGTCGGCCCGCTCGGCCCGGTCCGAAACCAGGGCGTAAGCCAACAACTCGGGATCCAGCTCGGCGCTTCGGAAAGCCCCCTGAAATCCGTTGTCGCGGTTGGTCTCAGCGTCCGCCGCCACCAAGGCAACTGGTTGGCTGGAGCTCATCGGCCCGCGGCCGTGGCGCGTCTGGTAGCAGCGGGTGACGCAGTAGAGGTCCACCGGGCAAACCCGCCAGGCTGAGCCGGCTTGGTTGGCGCCACCGCCGGAATCCGCCAGCCCGGCTAGCAAGGCCAGGGCCGGCGCGCTGCCGGTGGAACTCCAGGTGACATGGGGGTAAATGCCGTGATGCTGGTCGAGCATCAGGCCCTGGTGACCCTCGAAAACCAAATGATCCTTGCCCGCCAGGCATTCCTCCAGCCCAGCCAACCGGTAGCAGGCGGCGGCGGCCCGGCACTGGGCCAGGTAGGCATCAAGGTCCAGGCTGTCGCACTCGGCGGCAAAGCAGCCGGCGAAGTCGTCGCCGGAGGCTGACCAGGCCGCCGCCCGTTGCCCATACCAGTAACGGATACCCTGCAGCTTCTGGCGCGCCACCCAGTCGAAGGCCAGGTCCTTGGCGTAGAGCGGCACGCCGGCGGCATGGCGCTCCACCGTGGCGCCGAAACCGACGCCGCAGGAGCCGTGCCCCAACTCGGCCTCGGCCGCCCGGTTCCAGGCGATGTCCCAAGGCGTGCAGACTTTGGCTAGCGGATGGATGGCCAACTCCGGCGACGGGCTCCCGGGCGGCAGGAGAGCGGTGAGGGCGGCCTGCTCGGCGGCGATGGCCGGCGGAAAGACCGTACAGTCGCGGCCAAACCAGGTCGGCACGCCGCGTAAACTGCCGGCCCCAAAATTGCTGAAGACATGGACGAGCCCGCCGATGGAGACCGTATGGCCGACCTGGTGGCCGCCACCGTAACGGATAACCAAGCTGGACTCCGGCCGCCGGGCGCACAGCCAGTCCACGGTGCGCCCCTTGCCGGCGTCTCCGAATCCGAGATCGATGACCATGGAAACCTGCATCGCCTAGGAGCCTGTCGGACTTAGGATTTTGATCGGGCGAAAATGATCTGCGAGTGAAAAATTGGCACGGATTGAGGGCCATACTTCCTGTATGGCCCGATTGACGAGCCGATTTTGCGCCGCAGAACATCGAGTCCGGTCAAAAAGCACTGGTTTGATCAGCATTTCTTTCATTGTCTCCCAAAATATCTTTTAGCGTTCATAAATCCGACAGGCTCCTAAAGCATGTCCACGACAGTTGGCTCGGCGTCGCCAGGCTTAGCTGGCTTGGCCGGTTTGGCGTGCGGTTTGTGCCGGTCGATAACCAGGCGGGCGATGGTCCGGGCGATGCGCTTGTAGTCGTCCAGGATAATCATGTCTTGGCCAATCAGGTCGCGCCAGCCGGCCTGGCGCACGGCGGTGGCCGAGGCTGCATCATGGTTGAGGTGCAGGTGGTAGACGTTATAGCGCTGACGGGCTTCGGCCAGCATGTCCGCCGAGCTGATGCGCACGGGCTGCTTTTCCGGAGTCAACTTGCCAATAATCTCGGCCGGGATGTCCTGGTTGACCGGCTCGTCGCCGATGGTGAAGACAAAACCCTTTTGCTTGCGCTTCTCCCAGCAGTCGATGGCCGTGTGGCGGGCCGCGACCAGCCAGGCCAGGTTGTACGATTCGCAGTTGTTGCCGCCGCCGCCGCCTTCCAGCCAGACACGCGTCAACCAGCGGTCCAGCAGTTCGGCCGAGGACTCGAATTGGCCAATCTGGAGCGGAGCGTTATCATAGACGAAATCGCCAATGCCCAGGAACAAGATCTGGGGGTCGGGAATCCCGGCGTCGATGATGGTGCCGACCAGCTCCGGCAACGATTCCTTGACAATCTGCTCGGGCACCATACCCATGCTGCCAGTGACGTCAAGCGCCACGATGATGGACAGCGACTCCGGATGCTCCTCCGAATCGCGCGATTCGCGCACCGTCACCGCCTTGGGGTCCATCTGCGGGTCAATCGAGCGCGCCACGAAAATCTGCTCGCGGCTCTTGCCTGAATAGCCCTTGCTGACCTTGATCGATTCGTAAGCGCTGTATGAAAAGACGCCGTTGCCCACTTTACACCTCCAAGGTCTGGCCGAAGAGATACTGGTAGCGCTGGCGAGCCAGCTCCAGCTTGATCTCCAGGTTGCGGATCTTGACGGCCAGCTCGAGGTCCCGGGCGACGTAATCCTTGGAGTCGAAATCGGAGGCTAGTACCAGGCTGGTCGCCTCGGCCGGACTCAGGTCAAGCATGTTCTCCTGCTCGCGGCGCAGTTTCTTGATGGTCAGGGCCAAGTCCTCGACCTCGCGCTTGTAGATCAACTGGGCATCCTCGGCGATGGTGGCTGCCCGGTCTTCACGGATCTTGGCGTTGTTGCGCTTCAGCGAATCGATGAAGGCGCCGGCTACATTGGTATCATCTGCCATGATGGATCTCCTTTGGGTCGCTTGCGGTTAGCTGGAAACTCGACGCGGCCGTCACTGGTCCCGCATACCCAATTCTGGAGCATTCCGGGAAAATGTCAAGGCGCGGACGGCAGGTCCGGGCGGCGATAGTCCGAAAAATCCATCCGAACGCGGAAATATTTACGGATCAGCAGAAAACCGCCTTCGCCGGAGAAACCGACCGCCGAAACCACCAGGGCGCCGTCTGGAAGGATCTGGAACTCGATGTCGCCGTCAAAGCGGCTGACGAAAGGCGGCAGGGGTTTGAGGGTGTAGACCAGCCGTTGGGGGTGGCCATCCGGATTGAAAAACAGTTCGCCAGCGGCGCCGAATTTGGGCCGCACCAGTTCGTACGGCACCACCAGCTGGCCGGTGCGCAAGACTGGCGCGGCGCGGCGCAAGGCATCGGCCGCCTGGGCCGCAAAGGGTAGGATATCGGCCGCCGCCATCGACCCGCCGCCGAAGGCGCCGCCGGTTTCGCCGCCGTCGGCGCTGCGTCGGTCCTGACGGGCATACTCGATCCGGGTTTGGGCGCTGATGTCGCGGCCATCCTTGATCGACGACAGCACCTCGGTGACGGTTTGGCCGCCTACGTAGCGCAGCGCCAGCTCGGTGGTGGTAGTCGAGCTGACGCGCCCCCGGCTATCCAGGTCCTCGGACAGGATACGCATCCGCCCGGCCTGGTAGTCCTCGCCCTGCTGCCAGGCGGCCTGCGCGGCTAGCCACAGGCGGTTAAAGGCCGCCGGGTCAACGACGGCTAGTTGTGGCGCTGGAAGGTCTTGGTTGGAAGCCAGCCGGGCAACCAGCGAAAAAAACAGGACGGCGACCAAATTGGGCAAACGGCTTGGCATGGTATCCTCGCTGACATGACGATTTCTTACTAGAGTTGGTTTCTTTTTCGACACTCTTTGAAAATACTGCATCGCCCCTTGAACGGCAACGGACCGATGCGGTCGCCAAAAGGATCCGGCGATAACGCAACGCGCTACCGCCGGAAGGAGGAGAAACGAGAGGAAATCAGGTTTTCTTGAGGTATTTCTTGGCGTCCAGGGCCACCGCGGCGACGATGATGACGCCTTTGATGATATACTGGTAGTATTGTTCCATGCCGATAAAGGTCATGCCATAGCTGATAATGGTGAATAAGAGCACGCCGGTGATGGCGCCGGACACCTTGCCGATGCCGCCGGAGAAGCTGATGCCGCCCACTACGCAAGCGGCGATGGCGTCCAGCTCATAGCCATAGCCGGTACCGTTGTTGGCGCTGCCGATGCGGGCAGCTTCTAGGAAACCGCCGATGCCGTACAGCACGCCGGCCATGACGTAGACCAGCACGATGGTCTTGGTCACATTGACGCCGGACACCTTGGCGGCCTCGGGATTGCCGCCGACGGCGTACAGATTCTTGCCGAAGGTGGTTTTGTTCCAGAGCACCCAGACTACGATGCTGACAATGACGGCGTAGATGACCAGGTTGGGCACCCCCAGCGTCTCGCCAATGACGAATTCGGTATAGCGCGGGTCAAAGCCGCCAATTGGCTGCGGACCAGGCGCGCCGGAGGCAAAGTAGATGGACAGGATGCCGTACAGGGTAATCATCATGCCTAGGGTGGCCAGGAAAGGGTGAATCTTGAATTTGGCCACCACGAAGCCGTTAATAGCGCTGAAGAAGGCAATAACCGCGCAGGAAATAAGCAGCGGCACGAACAGCGGCAGGGGGGACAAGTCCGGGTAAAAACGCGAGGCGTAATCGGCGCGCTGCAAGAGCGAACCGGTGATTACGGCCGCGAAACCAACCATGCGGCCGAGCGACAGGTCGGTACCCTGGGTGATGATGATGCCGCCGACGCCGAAGGCCAGTATCAGGCGGACTGCGCTCTGGGTCAGGATGTTGCGGAAGACATTGAGCGACAGAAAAGCCGGCTCGCGGACAATGATGAAAATGATGATGGCCAGAATAACCAGGTAGATGGCGTTCTTGACGAACAGTTCCTTCCATTGCTCCTTACCCATGGCCGAAAGCTTGATCCGATTCCCGCGGCTCATACTTCTGCCTCCTTCGAATTGTTGAGATATTTAGTGGCCAGGTGGAAAATTTCCGTTTGGTTGGTCTTGTCGGTATCGACGATGCCGGCGACGCGCCCGTTGCTCATTACCAGGATGCGGTTGGTGATGCCGAGCAGCTCCGGCATCTCGGAAGAGACCACGATGACTGACTTGCCGCTGGCTGCCAGCTTGATGATCAACTGGTAAATCTCGTACTTGGCGCCGACGTCGATGCCGCGCGTCGGTTCGTCCAGGAGCAGGATGTCGGGCTGGGTCAAGAGCCAGCGCCCGATAATCACTTTCTGCTGGTTGCCGCCGGACAGCGAGCGGATGAGCTCGCGCTTGCCTGGAGTCTTGATGTGCATAGCCTCAATCTGAAGGTCGGTATCTTTCTCCATCCGCCGATCCTGCAGCAAGCCGAGGCGGTTGCGGTAGGCGGCGACATTGGCGATAGTCGTATTGAAGGTGATGTCGGAAAGCGGATAGAGGCCGGTCTCGCGGCGCTCCTCGGTCAGGTAGGCGAAGCGGTTACGGATGGCCTGGTTGGGGTGATGGTTTTTGACCACCTTGTTGTCGACCTTCACCTCGCCGGAATCCAGGCTGCGGCAGCCGAAGAGCGATTCCAGAAGCTCGGTCCGGCCGGAGCCGACCAGGCCGGAAATGCCCAGTATCTCGCCGCAGCGCAAGTCAAACTCGATATCGCGCAGGTAGGGTTCGTACTTGGTGCACAACTTGCGCACCGTGAGGTGCACATCCTTAGGCTGGTTGACCTTAGGTGGGAAGCGGTCTTCCAGGTCGCGGCCGACCATCATGTTCACAAGCTGCTCGATGGTCAGGTCTAGGACGGCCTTAGTGCCGATGTAGCAGCCGTCGCGCAGCACCGTCACCTGGTCGGCAATCTGGAAAATCTCGTCCATCTTGTGGGAAATGTAGATAATGCCGACACCGTGCTGCCTGAGCATGCGGATCATCTCGAACAGCATCGTCACTTCCTTGTCGGTCAGGGAGGACGTCGGCTCGTCGAGCACGATGATCTTGGCGTCGTAAGATACGGCCTTGGCGATCTCGACCATCTGGCGTTGCGAAACCGAAAGGTTCTGCAGGAGAATGTCGGGATCAAGGTGGATTTTCAGCCGTTCAAAGAGGGCCAGCGTGTCGCGGCGCATCTTGCGCTCGTCCACGAACGGACCCTTGGTAGGGTAGCGGCCCAGCCAGATATTGTCGCTGATGGAGCGCTTGGTTACCTGGTTGAGTTCCTGATGCACCATGGAGACGCCGTTCTCCAGCGCATGCTTGGGGTCGGTGAAATTGAAAGGCTTCCCTTGGAGGAAAAACTCGCCGGCGTCCTGATGGTAGATGCCGAACAGGCATTTCATGAGCGTTGATTTGCCGGCGCCGTTCTCCCCCATCAGGGCGTGCACCGAGCCGGCGTTGACTTCCAGGTGCACGTTCTTGAGCACTCGCACGCCGGAGAAGGCCTTGCATAAACCACTGATCCTCAACAAGCTGTCCGGCATGGGCCACTCCCTTCAAAGCAAAAGTGCGGGCAGCTCGCGCTGCCCGCGTCATGCTGTCCGTGTTATTTTTTAATTCCGGAATTCCTGGTAGTTGCTCGGGGTAACGGGCAGGTACGGGACGCGTACGGCCTTGCTACCGTCAGTGGAAAGCGTCCAGCGGGTGCCTTCGGTTACGCTAAGGCCCATAGCCGCGTTGATGGCCAAATCGAGGGCGGCGCGGCTCTGGTTGACGCCGTCGTTGAGGACGGTGCCGTTCATCTCGCCGTCGGCAATGTGGGTCAGGGCCTGGTCGAGGGCGTCCACGCCGTAGATCGGCAGGCTGACGCCGGCGGCTTTCAGGGCATTGATGGCGCCGAAGGCCATGCCATCGTTGTTACAGATAACCAGCTCGATCCGGTTGCCGAAGCTGGAAGTCAGCCAGGCGGCCATCTTGTCGTTGCCGTGCTGGGTAGACCAGTTCGGGTCGGCCTCAAGCGCCAGCTGCTCTACCTGGAGACCGGCATCGACGAAGGCGCGGACGGACTCGACGGTGCGGGCTTCGGCGTCGGGATGGCCCGGCTCGCCCTTGAGCAGCACATACTGGACGATACCGTCGGCGTTGCGGTCCCAGGTCGGGTTGGCGCGCCAGTCGGCGACCATCATCTGGCCCTGGATGATACCGGACTCGGCGGAATTGGTGCCGACGTACCAGACATAGTCGTAGCTGGCCATGACGCCGCGCTCGGTAGCTTCCTTGTTGAACAGCACCAGCGGGATGCCGGCGGCCTTAGCCTTGGCGATGATGGTGCCGGCAGCGGCCGGGTCAACCAGGTTGATCACCAGGACATCGACCTTACGAGTGATAAAAACGTCAACCTGGTCATTCAGCTTGGCCTGCTGGCCCTCGGAATCGACGATCTCGATGCGGACGCCCTTGCCGGCGGCGTAGCTCTCGAGCTCGGGCTTCATGACGCCGTTCATGAAATTGTCGGCAAAGGTGTAGATGTTGGCGCCGATGACGATCTGATCGTCCTTCTTTTCGCAGGCGACGAACAGGCTGACCAGACTAATGGCCAGCAGGGCCATCATGACGAGCGACGTAATACTTCGTTTCATAGGTATGCTCCTCGAGGGGATTAAGGATGCCTGGGGCATCCCTGTTATTCCCATATTAAGGGCCTTCCGCGAGCCCCACAATGTAAAAATCGACGGACTTTTTACAATTATCGCCACAAGCCGGTTGGTCATGGCTGATAGACGTAGGGGGTATAGTCCACCCAGATATAGCGGCCGTCCTCGACCGTCGCCGACAGACTCGAGCCGGAGCGCCGACCCAACAGGAATTCAGCCAGTTCGATGATGGCCAGCGCCATGCTCAGCGAGTCATTCTTGACGGTGCCGTAAAGGTAACCTTCCGTGATGGCCTGCTCGGCGGCGCGCAAGCCGTCGATGCCGACCACCGGCGTCCAGTCGGGGTCGCGGGAGTCAATCACGCCATTGCCGTCAGCGTCATTGAACCAGCCGTTCTGGCGCATGCGGCTGATGGCGCCTAAAGCCATGGCATCGTTGTTGGAGATGACCAGCTCGATGGCCGACTGGTATTGGCGCAACAGGTGGTGGATCTTCTCGTAGGCCTCGGCCTGGTTCCAGTTTGCTATCTCCAGAGCCAATACCTCGACCCGGAAGGCACGCTCCTCAAAGCTGTGCAGTACTTCCCGGGTGCGGATCTCGGCGTCCTGGTGCCCTTGCTCGCCCTTCAGGATCAGCGCCTGGATGACGTTGTCGCCATTGCGGTCAAAGGCGTTCAGGTGAGCTGGATCGCCGCCGAACAGTTTGATGACCAGCTCGGCCTGGAGGCGCCCCGACTGGATGGCTTTGGCGCCGACGTACCAGACGCGGTCCCACAGCGCCATGTCCGCCGCCAGCGGCTCGCGGTTGAAGAACACGACCGGTACCGCGGCGGACCGGGCGCGCTGGATGATGGCGTAAGCCCCCAGGCGGTCTACCGGATTGACCACCAGGAGATCGGGACGGCGGTCGAGGAAATTATCGATTTGTTCATTCTGGATCGGCTGCGAATTGGCGGCGTCGAATTTCTTGATGGCGAAGCCGGAGGGAGCGGCCCCTAGAATCTGGCGGCCGAATTCCAGGATATAGGGGTCAGCCTCGTTGTAAAGGAAAAGGCCGACCAGCGGATCGCCGCCGGCGCAGCCGGCGACAGCCAGAGCCATCAACGCCGCAATCAACACGCCAGCCGGCCAAGCGGCCAGCCGGCCACTGGTCGGCCATGATTCCCTTATCACAGTGGAGTTTCTCATGTCAGCTTCGCTCCTCGGGACCGGCCAGCGGCACCAGCAGACTGATGGTGGTGCTTTCATCGGGGCGGCTCTCGACCAGAATGTCGGCCGACTCGCCATAATACAGCTTCAGGCGTTGGTAGACATTGCGCAGGCCGACGCTGGACTTCTCGGCCGTGCCGCGCATCGCTTTGCACAATAAAGCTATTTTTTCATCACTAATACCGTAACCGGTATTAGTGACGGACAACACCAGAAATCCGTCTCGTTGCCTGGCGGCGATGGCGATATGGCCACCCTCCCCGCCAACTCCGTGGTAAATGGCATTCTCGACCAGGGGCTGCAGCACCAGTTTCATGACCTTGCCGGCCAGCAACTCGTCCGGCACGTCGAAACCATAGGTGAATTTATTGACGTAGCGGATGGACTGGATGGTCAGGTAATGCCGGACGTGCTCCATTTCCTCCGCCAAGCTGATGAAATTCTGGCCCTTGGAAATACTGATCCGGAAAAACCGGGCCAACGCCACCACGGTAGCGATAACATCCTTGTTCCGTTGCTGCTCGGCCAACCAGACTATCGAATCCAGGGTATTATAGAGAAAATGCGGATTGATCTGGTTTTGCAGGGCGCGCAGCTCGGTCTTGCGTTTCTCCTGCTGCTCGTCGACTAGGCGAGCCATCAGGTCCTGCAGCTTGCCTATCATGCTGTTGAAGGAATGGGCCAAGGAGACGATCTCGCGCTGGCCACGCACCTCGATGGGCGCGATGAACTTGCCGGTCTCGATTTCGAGCATCGACGACTTAAGCTGGCTGATCGGCTTGGACAGACGCATCGAGATCAGGCCCGAGAACAGCGCCGCCAGCAGAGTGATGACGGCCAGTATAAAGAGCAAGAGAACGATCAAGCGGCGAGCCAGGCCGGCGCTCTCGTCGGCGTTGCTGATAGTGACGATCCGCCAGCGGGTTTGGCCGAGGGTATTGACGTTGACGAACATCTCGGTACCGGCCAAGTCGTGACGCTGCCCGCCCATGAACAAGTCAGCCACCACCGCCAGGGCCGGAGCGGTCCGGCGATCAGGCGAGGCCTCGGAGGAGTAGAGCAGCGAGCCAGCCTCGTCGACGATAAGCAGGAAGCCGTCGCGGCCCAGGTTGGTCTTCCTGGCCAAGTCGGTCAGGCCGGCGTTGTTCAGCTCAATGAGCAGCACGCCGCGCTCCAATCGCCCGCCGTTCAGGAACTCGAACGATTTTGAAACCGGGATGACCAAATCTTCGCGGCTGTCGACCAGGCTACTGGCCTGCCAATCATTGAAGTGGAAGACCCCGTCAGTGGCGACGGTAGTCCGGAACCAGGCCTGGCTGGCCACCGAGTCCCGCCGCGCCACATCCAAGCCGGAGCCGAGCACCTTGTTGCCAGTGGAATCGAACAGGAAAATGGCCAGGACGTCGCGCTTCAGATTGACGTTCTGCCGCAACAGTTCGCTGAGCGCGGCCGCCTCGGTTGTCAGATCGCGGTTGTAGGACGCGAATTCAATGTAGTTGGCCGTCTCGATGACGCTGTTGATATAGCTCTCGAAATTCATGACGATCTGCTTGTTGATTTCGCGGGCGTTGCGTTCCACCAATCCATTGAGGGTGGCGGAAAAAAATAGCAGGAAAACCAGTCCCGTTAGCAGCAACGCCACGAACACGATGCCCAGCGTGGTTATGAAAATATTAAAGCCGATCGATATCGACCACTCAGGCGGTTTCTTCACGGTATTTCTTCGGCGATACGCCGTAATGCTTCTTGAAGCTGTGGCTGAAGTAGTAGACATCGCGGTAGCCGCAGGCCGCGGCCAGCTCCACGATCCGGTCGCCGGTGGTGGCCAGCAGCTCTCTGGCCTTTTCCATGCGCACCGTTGTCAGGAATTTCACGAAGCTGGTATCGGCGAATTTCTTGAACAGTTGCCCCAGATAGGAGGGACTGATGGCCAGGCTCTCGCACAAGCCTTCCATCGTAAGTTCTGGATCGGCGAAATTGCGGCGGATGCCGGCCATAGCCAAGTCGAGCAGCCTTTGGGCATTGCTGGCCCGGGAGCTGACACCGCACTCGCGGATGCGCGTGGCCAGATTGTGAACCCAGCCGAAAAGCTGGTCGAGGCCGCGCAGCTTCTGGACGATGGCCAGGATATCCTCGCCGAGTAGGTCGTTGAGTTCGACGCCGCAGGTGGCCGCATAGTTGACCAGAATGGCGGCGACATTGAGCATATAGGCGGACAGGCTGGCCTTGTCGCCGCCGCTGGCCGCCGCCGACCGCTTCATGTCATCGAGGAAGGCCGCTAGAGCCTGGTCGTCGGCGTAGCGCAGGCAATGCTCCAGGCCCTTGGCGTCGCCCTCGGCAAAACGCAGGGCGGGGGCAGCCGGGATGGCGGCTTCCTCAAAGTAAGCGATGCGGCTGACCGTCCCGAAACGGCTGCTGGACAAAGCGCGGTCGGCTTCCTCCCAGGCCATACCCAGTTGCCGGAAGTCGCGGTGCAGCGCCGAGACGCCGATGTCGATGCCGACTGACAGAAAAATCTCATTGGTCTTGACCATGCGATTGAGCAGCACGTCCAGCTGCTGGCTGAAAGCCGATCCCTGTTGTTTGATAATGAAGACCAGGCTATCGTTGAAGGGAAAATGATAATGCTCGTGCTGCTCTTGCTTCAGGAGCTGGTCGAGGCGGGCGCGTACCGCCAGTTTGAGCTTCTGGTACTCGATGGCTCCCCAGTGCTCGGGTTGGCGCTCCACCTGCACCGCCGCCAGCCGATAGGCCGCGTCATCCAGCGAGACGCCGTGTTGGCGCAGCTGCTCGATATCGGCCTGGCCGGCCCCGGACGACGGGCCGCCGGCGCTACCCGCCGCCAGGCAGGAAACGAACCAGTTCTCGATAGCCAAGGGTAGGCTGGCCTCGTAGCGCAGGCGAATTTCCTCCCGGCTCAAGTTTTCGGCCATCTCGCAGTCCAGCTCCTGCTTGAGCTTGCCCAGGAAGCGCGAGATGTCTTCCTGGGTAAGCGGCTTGGTCAGGTAACTGCGGACATTGAGCTCGATGGCCTCGCGCGCGTAGTCGAACTCGTCGTAACCGGTAATGAAGCCGATGCGCACCGTCGGGTACTCGCGGCGGATGATCGCGGCCAGCTCGATGCCGTCGATGTAGGGCATCTTGATGTCGGTCAGGACGACGTGCGGGGCGTGCCGCTCGATGAGCTCCAGGGCGTCGTAGCCATTGCCGGCCGTGGCCACCACTTCAAAGCCGCTGCCCTCCGAGATCTTCGACGAAATGCGGCCGCGCACCTCGTCCTCGTCGTCAACCAGGATAATCCGGTACAGTCCGGACACGCCGCCCGCCGCGCTGTGGTTCATTTCTCGATGCCCAGCCGCGCTTCGACGCCTTGCCGGTAGTAATGTTTTATTTCGCGCATCTCGGTGACGAGGTCGGCCTTAGCCAGCAGCTCGTCTGGCGCGTAGCGTCCGGTAATGACCACCTCGACGCCGGGCGCCCGGCCCTCGACCAACGCCCACAGCTCGACAAAAGTGAACAATCCATAATGCAGGGCGATATTGGCCTCATCGAGCACCACGACGCCATACTGACCAGCCTTCAAAATCTCGCCAATCTCGGCCAGGCCGGCCCGGGCGGCGACTATGTCCTCGGCCGACGGTTCATTCTTGATGAAGCAGCCGCGGCCGAATTGCTTGAGGCTGATGCCCGATATGGAACCGATGATATCAAGTTCGCTATAGTGCATACCCTTGACGAACTGACCGATGAACACCTGCTTGCCAGCCGCCGCCGCCCGTAGGCTCAAGCCCAGCGCCGCAGTGGTCTTGCCCTTGCCGTTGCCGGTATAAACCTGTACGTAACCTTCCATAATTATCTCCATGCGGCCTGCATTCCGCCCGCCGGCAAATTGTAGGAGGCGGCCGTTACTTAGTCAAGCGAAAAAGGCAGCGCTCACAGCGACAGCCTGCGCCGCTTATGCTATAATGGCAGCATGGAAAGCATGAAAGTCAGTGAAGGCGTCTACTGGGTCTCCATTCCGCAAGTCAACCTACGCCTGCTATGCGGCTGTCCGGCCGACACCGTCAAGCATCTGATGCAGAAGGGGCTGATCGTCAAGCGTCAACTGGACGGGCGCGAGTACGAGACCGGCCCGAACGCCATCCTATTGGCCGACACCTCGTCGCAGAACGGCGGCTTCTCCAACCTGGCCGAATTCCCGGTGCTGCAGATGTTCTACCGCCAGGGCATGATCATCCCGGGTCATCCCAACAACAAGGGTCAAAAGCCGCTCATCGTCGGCAGCAGCAACCAGCTGCGCGCCCAACTGGCCTATATGAACGTCGGCAAGCATGGCCTGACCGATCCAGCCGAGCTCAAGCAAGCCGGTCTGGACGACGACGAGGCCGCCGAGCTCCTGGAACTGAAAACCCGTTTCGCCTTTGGCAAGCTAGAACCGATCGACACCCTGCTGGCCACCATCGCCCTCGACCGCGACGAGGCCGACCTCGGCAACGGCGTCTTCATCCGCCGCAAAGCGTTGAACGTCTTCGAAATCCGCCACCTTAACCAGTCGCTCGAGGTCAACCTCCGGCTGCCGGCCGGAGTGGAATACAGCCCGGCGGTGCGCCTCGATTACCATCACCTGGAACGTAACTATTTTTCGATCATCCATATCGGCGAAGGCGACGGCTGGGACCCCTACCGCCCCTGCATGGCCAGCTTGCTCTGCTACCAGGGCAAGCTCTACCTGGTTGACGCCGGCCCGCATATCCTGCGTAGCCTGACGGCCCTTGGATTGTCGGCCAGCGAAATCGAAGGCGTCTTCCAGACCCACGCCCACGACGACCATTTCGCCGGCCTGCCGGCCCTGGCCAGGTCCGACCACCGCATCAAATTCTACGCGACGCCGCTGGTCCGCCAGTCGGTCATGAAAAAGGCCGCCAACCTGATGGGGCTATCGCCGCAGCGCTTCGAGTCGCACTTTGAGCCGATCGACCTGGTAGCCGGCGAATGGAACGACCTTTCCGGGCTGGAAGTCTTGCCGATACCGTCGCCGCACCCGGTGGAAACCACGGCCTTCTACTTCCGCGTCTTTTGGGAAGGCGGCTGGCGCACCTACGGCCACCTGGCCGATATCATCGCCTTTAGCACCTTGCAGAAGCTACTCAAGGGCGGCCCCACCGAGTCGGCCATCCGGCCCGGCCTGCAGGAACGGGTGCGCAACTGGTACCTGATGAAGGCCGACATCAAGAAGATCGACGGCGGCGGCGGCATGATCCACGGCAGCGTGGCCGATTTCGCCAAGGATGCCAGCGCCAAGATTCTGGTGGCCCACAAGGAAACGGACTTAACCGACGAGGAAAAGGAAATCGGCTCGGCCACCGTCTTCGGCGCCGAGGACACCCTGATAGCCGCGTCCCAGAACTACGCCATGCGCTCGGCGGCCCGCCACCTGGCCGCCTACTTCCCAGAAGCCCCGGAGAGCGAGCTAGCCGTATTGCTCAATTGCCCAGTGCGCTCCTATAACGCCGGGGCCAACGTCACGCGACGCAACGACGCCTGTCATCATGTCTACTTGCTGCTCTCCGGCGTGGGCGACCTGCTGGACGCCGAGGCTGGCCTACACAACAGCGCCAGCTCCGGCTCCTTCATCGGCGAGTACGGCGTCCTGGCCGGCTGCTGCTCGGAAAACACCTTCCGGGCGGCCAGCTACCTGCAGGTACTGTGCATCCCGGCCGAACTGTACCTGCGCTTCATAGCCCGCAACTATTCGATGGACAGCACGCTCAGCTTCCACGAGCGGATGCGCACCCTGAAGAGTTCCTGGCTGTTTGGAGACGTGATAGCCTCCACCGTACTCAGCGCCATCGCCCGTTCCATGACGGACCTGACGCTGAGCGCCGGAGCGACCATCGAGTGCAGCCAACCCGAACTGATCCTCATCAAGACCGGACAGGCCACCGTATCATTCGGCGACATGGAAGTGGAACAAATCGGTCCCGGCGGCATCTATGGCGAGGAATCCATCCTGCTCAAGGAAACGGCCATGGCCTCGGCCAGGGCCCTCGAGCGCATCGAGGCCTATCGCCTGCCAGCCGACGCCATCGCCCGCGTGCCGGTCATCGAGTGGAAACTACTGGAAACCTACGAGCGGCGCATCGCTGCCTTCGCCACCCTGCTGGGTGGCTGAGACCTCAGGCGCCGGCCGGACGGTACGGTATGCGCAGCTCGACGCTATACAATCCAGCCTCCAGCCCGGCCTGGTAGGTGCCGCCCAGATCCTGCATCAAGCTTTCGATGATGATAGTGCCAAGCGGTTCGTCGTCATCGGCCAGTTTTTTTTCAGAAGCGCCGGCGCCTGGGGCAGCGACAGCCGGCGCCTGGGCCGGATTAGTCACCCGGAGGACCAGCTCATCAGCCTGACGGGCTGCCACAATTCTGATAGTCGCCCCGCCGCCGCCTGAATCCAGCGTGGCATATTTGATAGCGTTCATTACCAGCTCGGTGATTAGGATGCCAAGATCGGTCAACTTGAGCCCCAGCGGGCTCGTGCAATCCTCGACCGACCAGACGCAGCGCAGCGCCGGGTCGTCGATCAGCGACTGGGCAATTCGATCCAGCAACAGTTCCAGATATTCCTTCAGCTGGACCACCTCATCGCCCTGTTTGCTGCGGTGCAGCATCTCGTGCAACACAATGATAACCGTCATCCGGCCAATCAGCGCGCTCAGCACCTCGCGACTCTCGACCGACTTAACCGACATGCGCTGCAAATCCGCGAAACTGACAATCAGGCTGAGGTGATTCTTGACCCGGTGATGCACCTCGCGCAGCAGCAAGCGCATGGCCTCAACCGCCTTGCCCAGGTCGGCCGTCTTAGACTGGACCAGTTCTTCCAGATGCGCCTCGTACTGCCAGAGTTCCCGCGCCAACTCGTTGAAATCCCAGATCAGCGACCGGAATTCCGGCTCATAGAGGCTGACGTTAATGCCAGACTCGAGCAAGCGGCGGTCCCGGGTGATGGCCGACACCGTCTGACTCAAGGTATCGAGCGGCGTTAGGATATGCCGTTGGTTGATGGCCAGAATGGCCACCACGCCGATGCCGCCGCAGGCCAGCAACACCAGCGCAATCAAGACCACGATGCGCTGGCGGTTCTCGTACAGCCGTCCGATCGGAATCATGAAGACCTCGACCGAGCTGATGTAACCCGTTTCCAGATAGAAGCCCCGCCGATCGCCGTACTGCTCCACTAAGCCAGGCGGCGCCAGCTCCGGCTGGCTATGACAACGCAAGCAGTCGGCCTGGATGGTTTCGCCTTTGTTGTATACCACGAAGTAAGGCTTGCCATCGTAGTCGGCGAAAAGCGACCGTTGAACCAAATCCGGATCCTCGTTCATAGCCCGCAGGAAGGCCGCTTCGCCGGCATCGGCCTCGCGTTCCGGATTGCGGGCATTGATGGCCGCGTGGCGGTACCGGTACCTTTCCTGAATGCCTTGGCTGACATAATCCTGGATGCGGCTAATCGCGAAGCTGGATGACATCCAGACCGGTTCATACCAGTTGGCCAGGCGGCCAGCCTCGATTTCGGCAAAGAGCGTCGGTTTCAATTCCTCGGAAAAGTAGCGGTGTATCGACAAATAGACATCGGTCAGCTGTCTGACCTTTTCCTTAGCTTCCTCGATTTCCCATCTAGTCAGAAAAAAATTAATCCCGACAACGGTAACCGCGCCGAAGGCGCCAAGGACGGACAAGAAAATTGCCAATATCTTGCCTCTTGTAGACAGCATGCCCCCGCGCCTCCATCAATAGCCTATGGATATTTTCGACCTTAAGAATTGTCTTGTCAAGGAAAAGCCGTAAGTTGGAAACTAAGCCTACGGCTTGGAGGGCCGGCGAACCCTATGCTATAATCCAGCCATGAAAGCACATCAACTTCCCTTGTTCTTCATCATTAGCCTGCTGGCCTTCGCCGACTTGCCACCACTCACCGCCCAAGAAACCAGCGGGGCCGTGCCCAGCCGCATTGTCATGGGCGGCCGGGCTGTAGCCATGGTGGCTCACGTCGTCTACGCCTTCCCCGCCATCCGCGACAGCGTGGTGGCCGTCGGCGGCACCGACCAGGGCCTGGGCACTTTTCTGGAAGCCATCGCGCCCGGCTTTGCCGAAAAGCCAAACCTGGACCGCAACGCCGGCGCCGAAGACTACGCCGCCCTCCAGCCCGATCTCCTGATCCTGAAATCGGCCATGCGCGGCCGCATCGGCGGCGCCCTGGAACGGCTGGGGCTGGCCAGCCTCTACCTGGATCTGGAATCGCCGGCCGACTACTACCGCGATCTGGCTGCCTTAGGCCAAATATTCCGGGCCGAAGCGCGGGCCGCCGAACTGATCGACTATTACCAGGCCATCGTGGCCCGGGCCGCCAGCCTGGCGACAGCCGACAGCCAACGTCCGCGCGTCTTGGTGGTCCAGATGAACGAGACCGGCCTGCAGATTCCGCCGGACGGCTGGATCCAGACTCAGATGGTGGAACTGGCCGGCGCGCTGCCAGTCTGGAAAGGCAGCAATCCCACCGGTGGCTGGGCGGCCCTCAACGCCGAGCAGCTGGCCGCCTGGAACCCGGACTTCATCGCCCTGATTTCTTATGACAGGCCGATAAACCAGGTGATAGCCGCCTTCCGCAACAACAACCGCTATTACCGCCTGCAGGCGGTGCGCGCCAATCAGGTTATCGGTTTCCCGCAGGATTTCTACTCCTGGGACCAGCCCGATCCGCGCTGGGGCCTCGGCTTGCTCTGGCTGGCCAAAAGCCTGCATCCGTCCGCCGCCGCCGGCCTGGAATTGACCACCGAGGCGCGCCGCTTCTTCCGTCTCTTCTATAACATGGACGACGCGGCCTTCGACCGCCACATCCAACCCCGCCTGGTAGGCTTGTGACAAGAGAGACGACGGGCGACCAGGCCAGAGCGCGCGGCTTCTTCCTGCTCGGCGGCTTGATCCTGCTAGCCCTGTCGGCCGCGGCCCTGCTCTATGGCCGCTATCCGGCACCGGGCTTCATGTCGCCAGCCAGCCTGTTCTCTGACCCGATGGCCGGAGATATTGTTCTACTCATTCGCCTGCCGCGCCTGCTGGGCGCCATCTTAACCGGCGCTGTCCTGGGTGCGGCCGGCTGTGCCTTCCAGCTGCTCTTTGCCAATCCGCTGGTCGACGCCGGCTTCCTGGGCGTCACCCAAGGCGCCTCGTTCGGCGCCGCCCTGGCTATGGCCGCCGGTGGCAGCCTGTGGCTGATCTTCGGTTCGGCCTTCGGTTTCGGGTTGCTGGCCCTGAGCCTGGCCATCGTCCTGGCCAGATCGATCCGCTTCGGCGGCGCGGTGCTGCGGCTGATCCTGTCCGGCATCGCCATCGCCGCCTTCTTCGCGGCGGCCGTCTCGCTGGTTAAATTCACCGCCGACCCGCTGCGCCAGCTACCCGACATCAGCTACTGGTTGATGGGGGGCCTGTCGGGCATGTATTGGGAACTGCTGGCCCTCTGCGCGCCGCCGGCCCTGCTGTCGGTCAGCCTGCTGGTGTTGATGCGCTGGCGCCTGCTTATCCTGTCGCTGGACGACGGGACGGCGGCGTCGTTGGGGGCCCGCCCCCGCCTGGAGCGGCCGCTGGCCCTGGGCCTGGCGGCCATCGGCGCGGCGGCGGTCACGGCCGCGGCCGGGCCGGTTTCCTGGGTCGGCCTGATCGTGCCGCACCTGGCCCGACTGCTGCTGCGCTCCGACGGCGCGGCCAGCCTGCCGGCCTCGGCCCTGGGCGGCGCCATCTTCGTGCTGCTCTGCGACACCCTGGCGCGCAGCCTGTTCAGCGTCGAACTGCCGCTGGGCATCATCTGCGCCCTCCTGGGCACGGCCGTCTTCTTCGGACTGCTGGTCGGCCGGCGCGTCCAGGTAACAAGGAATTAATATGCTGACGCTGAGCGACATCGCCTACCGCTATCCAGACGCCGCCAAGCCTGTCCTGACGGGATTTAGCCTGCGCCTGGAGGCTGGCCGGGTGCGCGGCCTCTTGGGGTCAAACGGCGCCGGCAAGTCCACCGTGCTGGGCCTAGCCGCCGGCTGGCTGAAGCCCGACTGCGGCCGGCGCGCCTGCGCCGTCCAGACCGCCTGGCTGCCCCAGGCCGAGCGGCTGTCCTTCGCCTTCACCTGCCTGGAATACGTGCTCTTCGGCCGCGCCCCCCATTTACCCTATCTGGCCGTGCCGCAGGGCGACGACGAGGCCGCCGCACTGATCGCCCTGGAACGGGCCGGCATGGCCAACAAGGCCGACCGCCGCATCACTACCCTGTCCGGCGGCGAGCTGCAGCTGGTGCGGCTGGCGCGTTGTATCGCCCAGCAAGCCCCGGTGCTGCTGCTCGACGAGCCGACCGACATGCTCGACCCGGCTCACGTGGTGCAGGTGGCGGACATTATCCGCCAGCTGGCCGGCGACGGCTGCGCCGTCCTGCTTACCACCCACGACATCCACTTTGCCCTGGCCTGCGCCGACGACGCCAGCCTGCTCCGCGACGGCAGCAGCTTGGCCGACGGCCCGGCCGCAGCGGTGCTGGATTGCGCCAACCTGGAACGGGCCTACGGCGTCCCTTTCCGGCAGCAGCCGGTACCAACGCCCTGCCTGCCTGGTCGAACCTAAGGCCGACGCGCTCAGAAATCTTCCGACCGGAACAGATCCATGGCAAAGGCCTGGTCCGGCCAGGCCCGGTCTACCCGGATGGCTGGCACAGTAAAGGTAACCTGGCGCTCCGGGTCGGTATACGGTCGGGGTTCCAGCCAGCCGTGGATACGGAACGACTCGCCGTCGGGCAAGGACCGCGGTAGTCCGAAGGCCAGAAAGCCGATAAAAAAAGAATCGTCCTCGCTGTGCCAAATCAGGTTGCGGCCGATCATGAATTCGCCGTCAGCCAAGCCGGCGTCGCGGTAAACAAGGCCGGATAGCTCGATCTCGCGGCCGTAATACAACGCCTGATCCTCATACAGAAGATCATAATATAGAAGAAAGCTGCCGTCATCAGGGGTGAGCCGACCTTCCAGCGGAAGGCTGACGGGAACTGGCGCTGAGTCGGCCAAGCGATCGGCCAGGTTGCCATTAGCTAGCGGCGGCAAGGCACCGATGCTGTCCAGATTCTCGCGCAGCGCCTCCAGACGCTGGTCGGCCGTCCGCCCATGTAGATCACGCTGGCTGAACCACAACACGGGCAGCGCCAACAGGCCGCTGCCGGCGACCACCAGCAGCGGCACCAGCCAAATTGGCGGTCGCCGGAACTGAGGCGAAGCAGGGGGCACAATACGGGCTGGCTGGTTCCGGGCGGACATGGACATGAGACTCTCCCTGGTTGTAGCGGTACGCTATCGAAAAAAAGCGCCGAATGCAGTATATTAGCATCATGAACCGGATCAGTCCGCATCGTCAACCGCTCGCCTCAACCGGTCGGCGCCTGCTTAAGCAGGCGCTTTCCCCGCGCTGGCCCGGCCTGGTCGGCCTGGCCATGGCCGTCGGATTGAACGCCTGCGACTTGCCACCCAGCTTTGGTTCCGAGTATTACGACCACACCACCAACTTCATCAACGCCCAGGCCTTGGCCCTGCCGCCCCTGGCGACCGACAGCGGTGGCACGGTAGCCCTGGACGCGCCGGCCGTCTGGGACTGGGAGTGGCGCGGCCACGCCGGCAACAGCTTCCAGTACATGAACCTGAGCGGACTAGGCGCCGACAGCGGCCCGAACGGCAGCGGCGAGGCCTGGCGGCTGGAAAGCGTCAACCTGGCAGCCGACCCCTACCTGGAAACGGCGATCCACGCCGCCTGGGCTGCGGACGGAAATGGCAGTGTAATACAGCAAGCCGCCGGCAACGGCAACAGGTTGCAGTTGAAGTCCTTCGTTTCACCGTTCGGGTGGGCAGGGCTGAACCTCAGTGCCATGTTGCTCGATACGCCATTGCCGGGCAGGCAATACACGCTATTCAGCCAGGTTGTCACCACCTTACCCAAAGTATCATACAAGCTACAGACTTTGCCGATCGCAGACTTCAATGATCCGCCGACCATCACCCCTTTAGCCAACTTCCTAGCTTTCAGCAATTTCAGCATCGGCTCTAGCGATACCTGGCTGCGCTTTGGCGCCGCCAATAGCGACCAGACCCTCGCCCTCGACGACCTGCGCCTGGTGCGCTCCGACCTGGCAGCCCGCCTGTGCCTGGTCTTACGCCTGCGCCCGGACAACACCGCCCCGAGCCTGGTGGCCGGTTATTATGAATTCACGCTCTGGGCGCGCATACCGCCAGACGCCCTGGCGCCGGCCAGCGCCGGCCGCGACACCGACCCGACTGCGCCGTTCGCGGCCGCCGCTATCGATCTGGGCATGCGCCAGGTCGGCTTCCTGGATGAGCAACAGACCCCCAAACTGGCGCGCGAAGCCTTTGCCCTGACCACCGAATGGCAACAGTTCAGCCTGCGCATGGCCGAGGGCAGCAACTTCGACCGCTTTGACGAAAGCTCCGCCGAGCCGGTGCTGGAGCTGCTGGTCTACCCCTTCACCGCCGGGGCGCCGGACGTGGCAGCCGTCGAGATCGCCGCGCCCGGCCTGTACTTCCACATCAACGGCTACCAGGACTAAAAAGGCGGCCGGGCATCAAACCCGGCCGCCTTGCGTCGCATCGTCAGTTCCTGACCCTCAATTCCGAACCACCATCACTTTACGGATCTCGTCGATGCCCGGCGCTACCACGCGGATAAAGTACATGCCGCGGGCCACCGGGTTACCGGCGCCGTTAGTACCGTTCCAGGTCATGGTATACGACCCGGCGGCCAGACGGCCGCGGTGCAGAGCCACTACCATATCGCCGTCCAACGTAAAAACCAGTACTGTCACCTGGCCGGCCTCGGCCAGGTCGATGTTCAGGGCGGTGCGCTCGCCGCGGTTGGAGTCGATAACATTATTGGCGATGGTCACGCCGCCGCGCTGCCGCACCAGGTCCTGCACGCCGTAGCGCCACAAGTCAAACTGGGTAGGGTCATCGGCCACGGTGCCTCTGGCCACCCACAGCTCGCCCAAGCGCATCAAGAAGCCGACGGCGGCGCCGGACTGGATTTCCGGGTCGGCGGCCGGTATCAGGATGTTGCGCGAAACGCCGTCTGGCTCGGAAACGAAGAAGGGCTGCTGCAAACGGGCGGCTTCATTCGGCACCTGGTTGACGCCGGAAACGAAGGACGGCAGCCAGAACAAACCGAGGTCCGGGTCGCGGCCGGTGATATCCAAGGTCAGCCCGGTATCGACCGGCGGCGCCACGTCGTAGTACAGGCTCAACGGCAGCGAAGACGAGGCGCTACCACTCAGGTCAACGGCCGCAAAGACGGTTGTATCGCGGTCGTAGAGCCGGCCAGAGCCATCGAACTCACGCAGTAAGCCGAGGGCGCTGGTACCTAACGGTTGCGGATTGTTCAGGCTATCGGTATGGATGCCGTCCGACAGGCCCAGCACGCTGACCGCGCCGCTGGCCAAGTCGACCGCCCGCCGCAACACCGCCGGTTCGGCCTCGGTGCCGCCACGGTCGATGATGGTATCGGCCAACGAGACACGGCCGTCAAGCGCGAAGGCAGTAGTCAGGTCGGCATCGAGCCGCAGCCAGACCTCGCTGACCGCGCCGCTGGGCGTGATGATGTCGACAGCCGAAATGCCAGGCGCGCCGGCCGCGCTCAGACTGAAGCTGGAGGGCAAGAGCGTGTTATTGCCGGCCGAACTCTGCCAGACCGGCTCGGTGAACTGCAGGTACAGGTTGCGGCTGCCGACTTCGCCAATGGCGATACGCACCTTGGGCGGCAGGCGCTCGGCGCAGAGATTCGGGGCATAACTAACCAGCAGATTGCCGGCCCGGTCGGTAACCAAGCCGGTGGCCTGGGCGTACTGGAACTCCATCTGACTGCGGGCCGTCCAGTTGAAGTTGGGCGGGTCGACCGGCGTCATACTCAAAAGGTTGTCATTGGCCTCATTGGTCAAATACGGCATGACGGGGTTGAAGATCGGGCTGGCGGTCTGGGTGTCGAAGGCCGTGGCGCCAAAGCGCCATGCAGCCTCGTTGGAGTCGCGGAAGAGAAAGCCCGGCAAGCCGGCGGGCATGAGAGTGGCCGTGCCGTTGTTGTAGTAGAACGAGGAGTCACGTACCGACTCGTCGAAACGCAGCTCGAATTTATCGATCTCGTTCAGCGTGGCGAACGGCAGAACGTCAAAGTAGGGCGCGCCGAGTGCGGTCTGGGCCAGCTGGACGGCGGTGGTATCCCAGCTGACGCCTGGCACCAGCTCGGTGACCGCGATGGCAGCCTTGCCGTAAGCGTTGGCCGTGGGCTCGACGGCATTACCGTCGGCATCGACCAGCTGCGCGTTGGCCGGTATCGTCGCCAGGCCGGACGGTACTGTCGGGCTGGCGACGAAGTAGCCGGGCCAGAAGCGGATTTCGGTACCGCCGTTGTAGGTGAACGACCAGCCGGCCACACTGACGTACAAACCGTGGGCGCTGTAGGCATTGGGAGCGGCACGGTACAGGCCGTTTACCTGGGCGGCGGTCAGTCCGTTATCGTCGGCCGCCGGTACTGAGCCGGTGCGGGCGGCCAGGCTGGCTGAGCCGGCGGCAAAGTCGGCATAGCCGCTCAAGGTTGTACCGCTCAGAGCCCCACCCCACTGGCCGACGCCGAAGGCGGCCATGCTCTGCTGGTTGGCGACTGTAATGTCAGTCGCGTTGGTAGTGAGACCGCCCAGGTCGACTGGCTCCGACCAGCGCAGCTGGATGAAATTGTGGGCATCATAGGCTGGCGGATTCAGGTTGTTGACGCTGAGGGCGGCCTGGCCGACTTCGGCGCTGACCAGAACGGGGCGGCACTCGTCGACGGTGGCGGTGTAGGCCAAGGCGGTGTTGAGGCCGTAATTGCGAGCCATGGTCTTGCCATCGGCTGCGAAAAGCACCCCTTTCAAGAAGCTTATATCGACTGTATTAGATCGATTGGCCGGCGGCTCGCCGAGGCGGCCACGGTCACTGCTGCCGGCATCGCCAGGCTGTGACCCGTCGGCATCGGTATTCCAGCGTGCCGCCGGAATACCCTGATCGGTGCGGATATAAAAGGTGGATACATCGCTGTTGGGCAAGGGGATGGTACATTCAGCCGTGGTGTAGGCCTGGACGAAGCGCCGGCTACCACCGTTATACCACACTCCGCCATTAATTGGCGCGGCCGCAGCCAATGCCAGCGCGGCATTGATTTCACCATTGCTATTCTGGATGAGCATCGGGGCGGCGGTATTGTTGTCCACAAATTCAACACGCACGACATCGTCATAGACGGTAGCCGCTACCATTAGTTCCGGTCGATAAAACTGCCACTGCGCATTGCCGCCAGCGTCAGTTATACCATTATTATATTCAGGTACATCGATGGCGGCGGCATTGATGTACCCGCCGCTGGCGGTTGATTGGCTGATGCTGCCGTTAAGGGCCACGGCATACGGGCTGCCCCAACTGAAGGCCGCCGGATTGCCGTTCGGCTGACTGTTGGCATTGGCCGGGACGCTGATAGTCCAATTGGCCGCCGCGGTCATGCTTGCGCCATTCAGAAAAAAGTTACCGCCTACCGCGAAATCCGCGCCGTTCAGCGGCGTGAACTGGCTATTGGCGGCTGTTGAGAAGGTGGCGGCGGCGGCATTGTAAGTACCGCCGGCCGGATAGTAATTCAAGCTGGCGGCTGCCGGGTAGCGGTAAAAAATGTTACCGCTATGCGTCGTATCGCGATCGGGGTCATTCGGGTCGTAGCTTGCGCCGAAGATTACCAGATCGCCGCTAATACCGATGTTATTCGCGTCTGTATCCAAGCGGCCACGATAGAAAATCAGACTATCGTTCACCTGCAGGCTTGACCGTAGGGTGAGGGTTACGACCGCAGGCAGGTCGATGTACAGCGGGGCATTGACAGTGATGCTGCCGGTACCGGCATCAAGCTCGGCGGCCACTCCCGTCTCTATCACGACCCGTTGGCTGGCGGTATACGCGTGATCGGCATTACTGGCCAGGCTGCTGACATTGCCTTGCAGGCGTATGTCGGCCGCGCTCAGCTGGATGCTATCGCTAGATAGGCCACCGCTGCTGAGGACGGCGATGCGCAAGGTATTACTGTCACCCAAACTGACTGCACCGGCCGAGTTTACGGTTAGCGCGCCAGTGAAATCATTAGCCGGGTTGGCCAGGTTAACCGAGCCGACGGTGGTCGTCAGGCTGGACACGCCGCCGACAGTCACGGCGCTGAACTGGCCGATGGCACCGGCCGCTGTTACGGAAAGATCACTGCTGATCGCGCTGACGCCGCCGTTGCCGAAACTCAGGCCGTTAACGTCCACCAAGGTTACGTCGTTGGCGCTGACGACGCGCAGTTGCCCGCCGAAGTTGTTGCCAACGGTATCGAGTACCACGTTGCCCGCGGCGGTAGCGGTAAGGCTGGTGCTGCCGGTCACGGTTAGGGCCTGCCCGTTGTCGGTAATGGCGCCGGC